>ERZ842401.3439-NODE-3439-length-19705-cov-5.439746_pt1 | contig 19705 bp, 21 predicted proteins | sample MGYA00521270_ERZ842401 | MGnify/ENA primary metagenome ERZ842401 (study PRJEB31892, sample SAMEA3878208) | bioreactor metagenome | biome: Moose rumen | place: Sweden | collected 2011-10 | study: EMG produced TPA metagenomics assembly of the PRJEB12797 data set... | reverse complement strand
AAAGACTCGGCCTAACTTCAAGATGTGGTAAGAAAAAGGGTCGGGAACTCAAGCTTATTAAAAGGTTGGTTGATTAATCCAACTTAATTTAGCCTTATTTAAATTTATTTAGCTCATTCTAAACTATAATTACTGCTAGCTCACACCGTTAACCCAATAGGAAACTATTACCAATTAGACAAATCGTTTAGTCGAACCAGACTAATTAAAAAAGGTCAATCAAACTAATCCGATTCGGTAAGTGCTCCCGGACAGCTACATTGTCGGATTGTCAAAATACTTCGGAAGGATACGAAGTTTTTCAGATAATAGTAAATACTGAACGAATTCTCGCACCCTACATGAGCACTATAATCGTCTATGCTTCATCCAACGGCAGCACAAAGGCCGTTGCGGAATACATCGCAAAGAAAACCGGCGGAGAGGCCGTGGCAGTATCAGACGCAAGGAGCAAAGACCTGTCCTCCTACGACACCATCGTCATCGGCGGAAGGGTCTGGGCCGGCGGAGTCCCCAAGGACCTGATCGAGTACACAAAGGCCAACAAGGACGTCATCTCCCAGAAGAACTCAGCATTCTACGTCTGCTGCATGTACAACGGAGAGAAGGGACAGAAGCAGTGCGACAAGCTCGCTGCCGAGTTCGGTATCGCCAAGCACGCCTTCTTCAACAAGGGAAAGAAGCTCGTCCAGGGCGACGCCAAGGTCATCGACGATTTCATCGCCACATTCTGAACCCATTTAGGCGCCGCTAGGTGCCTTCCCACTTCTCAATTCATTCCTGACCGACAGCATCCTGTCCGTTCAGTCTCACCAGGGAACCTATCCTGTCCGCGATACCGTCGATGACGCCCTCATCGTACGTTATCGATATCGCGGCCGTCGGGCATTCCTCGACACATCTGCCGCATCCCCTGCAGAGGAACTGATCGATCTCGAACTTCCCGTCCTTGGGCTTCACGGCCTTGGTGAAGCATATCTCGCTGCAGCTCCCGCAGCCAACGCATTTGGAGCTGTCCATCGTCACGGTGACACCTTCCATGCGCTTGAACACGCTTCCCAACTCATCGGAGATGTTACGGGTCATGTTCCAAAGACAGCAGCAGGGACAGCGGTTGCAGATGGTCATCAGATCCTTCTTGTCACCGGTGCTCAGCCATATACTGTCCAGCTTGTTCCTTCCGATGATGTGCACCAGCCCTTCTTTACCGCACTCGTCGATGTACGCCTTGGCCTCCTCGCGTGTGGAAAGATGACCGAAATCCTTCGGGATCCTATGGACACCTTTTCCCATGAAAACGCATCCGTGATCGACAGGATAGTCCTCGCATTTGTTGGACCTCCTGCAGATGCAGAAGTTCATTATGAAGATGTCATCCGCCCTATCTATGACGTTCTTGACCACATCGCTCGGCAATACGGTCGAGTCACCAGGATCGTCTATCTCGATGTTCGTCTCGATTGTCCTGCTGACGACCTTGTCCTTCGGTAGCACGACCATATCGTCCCCGTCGAAGAGCGTCTTACCGACGATCTTGTTGAAAACCTTGGATTTCCTCGTGAAAGCAGCCAACCTGAATCTAGTCCCGAAAACGTACTTGAGAACCCTCACGGAGATGTATGGAACAGCCTTCACGAAATGGCATCATGTCTCCTGTTGATAAACGTTACATATACGTCCATCCATCCAACACATCAGGAAAAAACGAACTAAACTCGTCTGTGCCAGTGATTATGCTTTTATCGTAATAACACATACAAATCACGGGAATATAGATGGATGGATTTTTTCAAACGGCAAAGCGGCATACGCCCGTTCCGCGTCATGCTACCGGCCGCATACAATCCATCCGGAATACGCTGAACCCCGACTCGGCGTCCGGAGGCGGTGCCCTTGGATGAGATAACTCTCATGACCAACCTTGCGGTGTTCCTGCTTCTAGCCGCAATCTGTTCCATAGTCTTCAACAAAATCAGGATGCCTTCCCTTATAGGGTATCTGGTCACAGGAATCCTCGTGGCCAATGTATGGAATGTGTCCGAAGATGGCGAGGCCGTCGTCGAGATCCTTTCCAACATGGGATTGATCATGCTGATGTTCTGCATCGGTATGGAGATCAACCTAAAGAAACTCCGCAGGCAGGGAGTGTTCGCCATGAGGGTCGCCCTCGTGGAGATACCGTTCATGGTCATGGGCGGCACCATAGTCGGAACGTTACTAGGTCTGAGCTCCATCCAGAGCATATGTCTCGGTGCGGTCATTGCGGGTTCGAGTACCGCTGTCGTGCTTGGTGTGCTGAAGATGCAGAACAGACTCGAGAAGGACCGCATAGACACCTTGATCCTCGTCATCATCATGGAGGACATAGCGCAGGTCATCATACTGTCCATGATCACCCCTCTGATGGCTGGTTCCGAACTTGATGGGGGAGGTCTCGCAGCATTAATCATGAGCATCCTGGTGTTCATGGTCGTGAGCGTGGTTGTCGGATTGAGGTTCATGCCCCGTATAATCAACTGGGTGTCGGATAACGTCACATCAGAGGTCCTTGTCATATTTGCAATCGGACTGACCTTCGGAATGGCCCTCTTAGCCAGCTACATTGGTCTCTCCGTCGCTATCGGAGCGTTCCTGATGGGTATGATGATAGCTCCGAGCCGTAAGAACAAGGAGATCCTTCATGACATCGAACCGATGAAGAACGTCTTCATGGCCATGTTCTTCATATCCGTCGGAATGGAGATAGGTCTAGAGACCCTGATTGACAACATCGGTCTCACCGTCATATTCCTGATCATGTTCGTCGTGCTGAAGACCCTGGCGGTCTTCTCCGGTTACTGGCTTGCCAACGAGAACGCCCGCGACAGTTTCTCCAGCGCTGTGAGTTTCCTGGCGATGGGAGAGTTCGCGTTCATCATCGCCAAACAGGCTTTGGACTACAACGTGTTCGACAATGGGGTATACACGTCCATCGTCGGTGCCGCGCTGCTGTCGATGATAATTCTGCCGCTAATATCCAAGAATGCCGCGGAAAGATGGGATCATTTAGCATCCAGAATGCCGGGCAAGATACTGCGCTCGCTGAAGGCCCTGGACAACACTAAGGTCTCGTTCTACAACAGGATCGCATTGGCATCCAGAAGGACGAAGAAGGAGATCAGCGGATCCATGAAAAGGTCCTATCTAGGACTCATCGTAATAGTCATGGTGGAACTCGTGTTCACCCTCATCACCCCTCCGCTCAGGCAATGGGGTATACTGTACTTCGGCGGGGACGAATGGGTATGGAGCTTCATGATCCTCACGATCAACCTCGTCGTGCTGTACATGCCCATGTTCTGGACCATCGAATCCGTGAAGAACATCCTCAATATCGCCGACCGTCATGGTACCGCCGCTAAGACCCGCAGGGAGCATAACTTTATCGACAGGTTCCTGGTATCCAGTTCATGGCTGATGGCACTGATGGTCACGATCACGATTTTGATCATCGTCCCCAACGGACTCGGCATCTGGGAGCACATCGTGGTACTGCTGGCCGCGTTGGCTGTACTGCTGTACATTAACAGAAGGGACGTCCTGATAAAGGTGGACCTTATCCCGTTCGAGGATGAGGGACCGGATTACATGGACGAGGAATCATTCAGAGAACTGCTCGACAGGAAATATGCAAAGAAGTTCGAGGAAGATAAGAGCAAGAGCGTATCGATAGATACGGGCGATCATAAGTATTGAATCCGGGGAAAGTCCCCGGATTGATTGTTTCTCACCTGAGACAGAGTGTCTTCCAGATGTCCTCGGATTTGTCAAGGATGGCATCCTTGTCCAGGGTCAGGATGTTACCGTCCTGCATTACCATGTCACCCTGGCAAAAGACAGTTTTGGTGTTCAGACCGTTACCCGAGTAGACTATGTTGGCGATCATGTTCTCGGGGAGGAGGGGCCTCATGTTAGGCGCCTTTCCGTCGAGGATGATGATGTCGGCATACTTCCCCGGTTCGATGGAACCTATCTTGTCCTGCATGCCTACGGCCTTCGCACCGTTGATGGTGGCAAAGTCCAGTACCTGTTGCGCGTTGCATATGACAGGATCCCATCTGCTGGATTTCTGGAGAAGAGCTAAGCTCTTCATCTCCCCGAACATGTCGAGAGCGTTGTTGGTCGTGTTACCGTCGGTTCCGAAGGAGACGTTGACCCCAGCCTCGATGAACTCCGGGATCGGTGCGACACCTCCCGTTGCCAGCTTCATGTTGGATACGGGGCATGAGGAGATCGACATGCCGGACTTGCCCATGAGCATTACCTCCCTCTTGGTGAGCCATGCGGAATGAGCGGCAACAGCCCTGGGACCGAAGACTCCGATCTCCGACAGCCACTCCCCGGGCCTCATGCCGGTCAGCTTCTTGTGATCCGCGACCTCTCCCCTCGTCTCCGAAAGGTGAAGGTTCATGGGTGCCCCGACCTCGTCGGAGAACTTCTTGGCCTGGACACAGGTCTCCTCGTTGCACACGTACACTCCCTGCAGTCCCACTCCAGGGATGATCTTTCTCTCACCCTTGAACTTGGAGTGGAAGTTCTTGCAGTTCTGTACGGGGTTACCCTTCTGAGTGGTCTTGTCCTCGTCGAGACAGCACCAGCACAGCACTCCCCTGATGCCCGCCTGCTGCGTTGCCTTGGCGATTACATCCTCAGAGTAGTACAGGTCCATGAATGTCGTCGTTCCGCTGCGGATCATCTCCATGCAACCGATCTTGGTACCGATGTCCAGATCCTCGTCCGTCCTGTCGGAATCGATCTTGAACACCTTGTCAAGGAAGTCGGGGAACGTGAGGTCGTCCACGACACCCTTCATAACGGACATGGCCACATGGGTGTGGGTGTTGATCATACCCGGCATGACGATGTCGCCGGTGGCATCGATCTCCCTGTCGGCCGTACCGTTGTATTCCGGACCTACGGAGACGATCTTCTCGCCGTCGATAACCACGTCGCCCTTGATGATCCTCCTGGATGCGTCCTGAGTGACGATCCATGCGTTGCGGATTGCTGTTATCATGAGCGATGAATCCTTCCTATGCGATTTATAGGTTGACCATAGCGATTCGCATGAACAATGGACTTATGAATACGGAACGCATCGGACCCGTGAGCATAATGTCCTTCCGTATAACATTCCTAGGCACTGGCGGCGGCCGCCATACCACCATGTATCAGGTGCGGTCCACCGGAGGCATACTCATAGAGCATGACGGTAAGATGCTCAACGTGGATCCAGGGCCGGGCGCACTGGTCCAGATGCACAGGATCCACTATGATGTCGGGAACACAAAATCCGTGATCATATCGCACTGCCACCCCGACCACTATTCGGATGCGGAGTCCATCGCTGAAGGGATGTCCCGCGGCGGATGGAAGAAGGGCGGACACATCTACGGCTCCCCTACGGTCATCGAAGGAGAAGGCGGACTTGGGCCGTGCCTGTCCAAGTACCATCTTGGTATTGTAGAAGGATACAGCATCTTCAGACCCGGAGATGTCCTCGATGTCGACGGGATGCAGGTCGACATAAAGATGGCAAAGCACAGCGATCCCACCAACGTCGGATTCGTCTTCCACACGGAGAACGGGTTGGTTTCCTATGTGAGCGACACTGAATTCACCGAGGAGATCGCACGGCAGTACATAGGCACCCGCGTACTGATCCTTCCTGTCACGACACCGATGGGCAACCGCATCAAGTACCATCTGTGCACTGACGACGCGATCAAGTTCATCGACATCGTAAAACCGGAACTGGCGATATTCATCCACCTCGGAGTGGTGATAATCCGCAGGGGTCCCGACAAGGAGGCCACACTCGCTCAGGAGGCCACCGGTGTCAGGACGATAGCCGGACACGACCTCATGGTATTGGATGTCGGAGAGGAACTTGAATTATCTGACGCGAAGACGTTTGACGACGAATGGATACCTCCGTCGTCGGTCTGATGTCACAGGGTAGAAACCTGCTGTTCCCCATTTCGTATTCTTGCCGATGTTGTTGACGGATCCATTCAGCATGTATCCCACGGGGACCTGCTTCTTGGTCGTGTCCACACCGTAATAGACTATGTCCTGGGGATCGTCCGCGACTGCGGATGTGCCCTTAGCAAGAGTGAATGTCTTGTACAACAGATTGTGGGAAGACACCTCAGTCATATCCACTTCTGTGAACTCCTCCAAGGATACCGCGGCGGTCACGTGTCCGGATACTCCTATCATCGCAGTCCTGTACCCTGCAGCCTTGAACAGTGAGCATGCCGCAGCGGCTGAATCCTCGCAATCGCCTTTCATGAAGAACAGCGTCTCGAGACTCTTCGCCCAATACTCGTCGATCCCCCAGACCTGCTTGTCGCTTGAACCGTCAACCCAGTTGGGATACTTGATCCCCAGCTGTGCGAAGGATACCAGGAAATCGGCATAAGACTGTCTGTCGGATAGATCTCCACCGATCTCGACGAATCTCTTCTCGAGCTGGGCGACTATGGAACAAACCGTATCGTTCACGTAGACCAAAGAAGGAAGGTTCGAGAAGCTCTTGGACATGTACCTGTTCTGTTCACGGTTCTCCAAGGTCAGTTCGGCAAGCTCCGAGAGATCGATGTCGTATGTGACCGAAACATCATAGCTGGTACCTTTGAACCAGTAATTCCAGGACACTGTGTTCGTATGGACGCCGCCCATGATCACGTTAAAAGTCTCGTTGCCGACGGTCACCGTGTACAGTCCGGGATCGAACGTCACGCTGTTCCCTACGTATGTCCATCTGACCTTATTCTCGCTCTCTGTGAGCTCGTCGACGATATACCATGTGACCGATTCATCAGAGCTCAGTACACCTGTGTTCTGATCGAAAGAGATGCCTTCGGGGTATTGTGAGGATTCGGCCTCCGGTTCCGTCTCCGGCACCGCAGGGCTTACAGTATCGGAAGGGCCCATATCCGTCGTCCCTGACGGCATCGTTACCACTAGGGCAACGGATACGGCCGCTATGGCGGCCGCCAGGATAAGTACGGTGAACAGGTCCCTGCCTTTCATCATAATAAAGGAAACGGGCCTCCGTGATAAAGGTTAGTATTGGTTGGTGAAGGTTTGTATGAACTCCGTCAATGCGCCGTCGTCCTCCGATTCCGCTTCGCGGAACCTGTCCCTGTCGAGGACCTCGATGTAATACGGCCTGAGATCCGATACAGCGCATATCCTGTTCGCATCCCCATCCCTGACGGCCAAAGCCCATTTGAAACCGTCTGTGGCTATCCCCCTCGGAGCGTGGTCCGCATTCATCGCCAGGAACATCCTGGACGATGCCGAGGACAGTACGGAGTTCATCGACACCGTCGCTATGGACACACCAGGCACCTTTCCCTCGAACACCTCTCCTGAATGCAGAGACGAGTATCCCAGGTACATCATCACCGGCATGACCAACACCCTCTGGGTGAGCCTCAGCGGATCCTCCCTGTCGAGGACGTCCTTGTAGGAAGGCACCTTGTTGCCCGCAATCACCCTTCCCGAATTGTATCTGCCGAAGCTGCGGTCCAACTTCCTCAGTGCGGAGACCATCAGCCCCCTCATCTCGTCGTTCTGCGTCACAGGATGCCTTACACCCGGGGTTGTTTAAGAACATCACACGGAGGGGTGACCGAACAACTTTGCACAAGAATCGAAGCCAGCATCCGAAAGGTATGTCCGAAAGTGGAAAAAAAGTAATGAGTTTGGGTTAAAGGGGTTTCACAGATTCTCCTCGGCCCTGATCCCCATGGCCACCTCGACCTCGGGGTCGAAGAGGACGATGATCATAAAGACGTAGGTGAGGACACCGATGGCTCCTGCGACCACGCTGTCGACTCCGATGACCTCCATCAGGGACACGAGGAACAGGATCATGAATGCGATCAGGAGGATCGTCCAGATGGCCTTGTCGATGAATTGTCTCCTTCCATCCTTGATCCTTGTGGATGTAATAATTAGAATCAGACCCACAACGATAGAAGATATCGCACCTGCGAAGAATGTTCCGATGTCCGTATCGGGATACATGGCTGCCGCGGTGGAGCATACGCCGCTTACGATCGCTGCCACACCGACGACCTTGGTAAAGTACGAGAGAACGTCGATCATCTTGGATATGTGTCCGTCGTCCACCTTCTTACCGTACACGAAGTACAAAGCGCCCGAGATGAACTCCCCTATTGCCAAAATGACAAAGTAGACCGTATCATAATTCTCCAGCCCACTCAGATGAAGAAAGGGCAGGATAACGGTCAGGATACCTCCGAGCAACGTGAGGGCACCGACGACCGTGAACGCTTTTCCCGCGTTCTTAGCGGTAAAGATTCCCATGATACCGAAACGGACACCTCGTTATATAGGATTTTCCAAGATGGGAAACGGTACGATCGGCTCACTGGATGATCCAGAAGAATGCAGTGTAAGGGGTTTGGGTAAGAGGTTTATTGGATTCTCAGAATCACATGTTCATTTCGGACTTGACTTCGGGGTCGACGAGCAGAGTGAGCATGAACACGTAGATGAGCAGGTCACAGATACCGACAGGCAGAGTGATGATAGCGATGATCTCTCCAACAGCTGCGATGATCAAGAGGACGAAGATGACCAGGAGAAGGATCCAGATAATCTTGTCTCCGGTTGTCTGCTTTCCATCGTTGATCTTGCTCGCGATGAACATGATGATGAGACCGAGGATGATCGAGATGATCGCGCTTCCGAGTGCCGCACCGAACGAGACCTCGTCCAGTCCAACTGCCTCAGCGACTGCACTGCAGATTCCGCTGACGATTGTCACGATTCCGACGATCTTTACATACTGTGCAAGGATGTCGATCTTCCTGTCGATCTCTCCATCCCTCACTTTCTTACCGAATGTGAAGTACAGGCAGGCTGCGATGAGAGCACCTACCGCTACGATTATGAAGTAAGCTGTTGAGTACTTTGCCAAGTCCTCGATGTCCATGAATGACAGCACAATCATGACAATTGCCGAAATTGCCTCGACAACAGCCAGGATCATGAATGCCAATCCAGCGTTTTTAGCGCTAAAGAATGCCATGATACTGAATCGCACGCATGAGTATATACGCTTTTCCGAATTTTCATGGAAAACATACCATTTTTCATATGTACCAGATGGTCAAAACTGCTCTTTCATAAAGTGGTGTTATGAACAACCGCCCCGAGGAACGTCTGACAAATTACTGCAAATCGGGAAACACCAGTGCACATACGCACGCGCCTGCGCAACCGATATAAACGGGTGGGGATTACCGCAACATCATTCCAAAGGGATGTTAACACATGGATGAAACGGTACTGATCGCATCAATGGCAACTCTGGTCATTCTGTCCGCTTTTTTGTCAATTATAAGCAACAGAATCAAGTTGCCCCCTCTGATAGGGTTCCTCGCGGCCGGTATCATCATCGCCAACTTCCTGAACTTCACAGAGGACGGCCAGCATGTCGTCGATATCTTCTCCCATCTTGGATTGATCATGCTGATGTTCTCCATAGGTATGGAGATCAACCTGCGTCAGCTGAGGAGCCAAGGGAAATTCGCCTTGATCGTCGCGATAGTGCAGCTACCGCTGATGGTCATCGGAGGACTGATCGCGGGACTAGTGCTGGGATTTGACATGCTGCAGAGCATCTGTCTCGGATGTATCATATCCGGTTCAAGTACGGCCGTGGTCACTGCCGTCCTGAAATCACAAGGTAACCTGGACAAGGAGCACATCGACACGTTGATCCTCGTGACCATCATGGAGGACATCGGACAGGTCATAATGCTGTCCATGCTGACCCCCATGCTCCAGGGAAGCGAGATGAGCAGCGATGCCCTCGTCATACTCATCATCCAGATCGCCGTGTTCATGATCGCTTGTTTCACCGCGGGACTCATCATCGTCCCCAAGGTCATTGATTATTACTACAAGAGGTCCAACGACGAGCTGATCTCCCTGCTCTGTATCGGAGGTCTGTTCGTACTCTGTTACGCTGCGACCAAGATGGGTCTGTCCGTCGCTATCGGAGCGTTCCTGATGGGAATCATCGTCGGTTCGTCGCGTCCGAAGGATGCGGTCAACAGTTTCGTAGAACCCCTGAAGAGCCTGTTCATGGCCATGTTCTTCATATCTGTCGGAATGGAGGTCACCCTGAACGGTCTTACCGAGAACATAGGTTTGATCGTGATCATATTCCTGGTATTCCTGGTGTGTAAGAGCTCCACCGTGTACCTCGGTTACTGGATAGGCGACGGGGACAGCCGTACAGGATTCCTTTCCGCCATCGGTCTGTGCGCCATGGGAGAATTCGCATTCATTATCGCCAAGGAGGCATTGGACAACGGCGTCATCAATGAAGGATTCTATACCGCTGTCATCGGGGCAGCATTGCTGTCTATGATAATGATGCCTCTACTGAACAAGGTATCCGGTCAGGCATATGATTCGATGCACGACCACTGTCCCAAGTTCCTCATGAGGTTCTTCACGAAGCTCACGGAGAAGAGGGACAATCTTTACAACGGATTGGACCGCCTGGCCGTCGGAACCAAGGAAACGCTCGGAAAAGGGTTCGCAAGCATCTACTTCAACATCTTCCTGATCGTGCTGATCGAGGTCATCTTCTACTTCTCATACGATTTCGTATGCCAATGGTTCGTGGATAACTTCGGAGCCGAGGACATCGTCTGCAGGATAGTTATGATGACCGTCAACTTCCTCGTTCTGCTGATACCCTGTATCGGATTCTCCAGGAACCTGAGGCTCATCCTGTACATCCTGAATGCGGTGAAGATGATCGACAGGGACTTCAACGAATTCGACAAGCACATGAGGTTCCACGATATACTCAATCCGCTGATCGTCGGAGGAGCGTTGGCCATATTCATCATAATCCTCGTGCCCAATAATCTCGCGACACCCATCCACATCGGAGTAGCTGTACCGATCATATTCCTGCTGACGATGCGCCACATCTATCTGATCAAGAACGGGAAGATCCCCCTCCTGCCGCTGATCCCTATCAACGATGATGTCAGGGAAAAGATAGAAGAGGAGCAAGCCGAAGGGGCCACTGAAGAGGAATCAACTCCTATAAATCAGTGACACCATACCGGATACCATGAGCAGCAACACCAATTGGGGCGCAATAACCGGTGCGATGGCCCTCCTGTCCATCGCCGCTGGACTCATATGTTTCTATGTGGACGGATCATGGCTGCTGGCCATCGGATTGCCGATAGTCATATTCAGTACCTATGAGCTCCTCTCATCATTCTTCAGGAACGATGAGGCTGACCGCTGGGGAACATCGGATTCGGGTGCTGCGGTATTCTTCGGATTCACTTTGCTTGCTATCGGCGGAGCGATATTGGTCTATTACTTCGCCAACGACATCATCTTCCCTATAGTGTACGCCATCGTGCTGGCCGCCGTATACCTTCTGCTGAGGGCATCGGTGAAGAAGAACGACTGAGACCGTCCAAGGCCCAACTAAATATATGGAAGGAGTTCTACACCGACCAAAAGCTTCGGCTATGGACTGGATAGACATGTCTGAGAAACTTAAGGCAGGTATTCTGGGAGCCACCGGAATGGTAGGACAGAGATTCGTCTCCCTTCTGGCTGACCACCCCTGGTATGAGATCACCGTGCTCGCGGCCAGCGAGCGTTCCGCAGGGAAGACCTATGAGGAGGCCCTCGGAGGACGCTGGAGCATCGAGACACCGGTGCCCGAGAAAGTGAAAGGCATGATCGTCCAGAACGTCAACGAGATCGACGACATCTGTTCGAAGGTCGATTTCGTGTTCAGCGCCCTGAGCATGTCCAAGGACGAGATTAGGGAACTGGAGGATGCATATGCAAAGCACGAGACGCCTGTCGTATCAAACAACAGTGCGCACAGGTGGACCCCTGACGTGCCCATGATACTCCCGGAGATCAATCCCCACCATATCGAGGTCATCGACGCTCAGAAGAAGCGTCTGGGCACCAAGCGCGGATTCATCGCGGTCAAGCCCAACTGCTCCATCCAGAGCTACACTCCCGTGTTGGAGGCATGGAAGGAGTTCGAACCATACGAGGTCATCGTGACCACCTATCAAGCCATCTCCGGAGCTGGAAAGAACTTCGACACCTGGCCCGAGATGGTCGGCAACGTCATACCCTTCATCTCCGGAGAGGAGGAGAAGAGCGAGAGAGAACCCATGCGTATCTGGGGAAGGGTCGAGAGCGGAGAGATTATCCCTGCGACCGAACCCAAGATCACCAGCCAGTGCATCCGTGTCCCCGTACTGTACGGGCACACCGCAGCGGTGTTCGTCAAGCTGAGGAAGCAGGCCACCAAGGAACAGCTGATCGGGGCGATGGAGAGGTTCTCCGGAGAGCCTCAGAGACTCGATCTCCCCAGTGCGCCCAAGCAGTTCATCAAGTACATGGAGGAGGACAACCGCCCCCAGGTCGCTCTGGACGTGAACTACGAGCACGGAATGGGCGTCACCGTCGGGAGGCTCAGACCCGATTCCGTCTATGACTGGAAGTTCGTTGGCCTTTCTCACAACACCCTCCGCGGTGCTGCGGGCGGAGCGGTGCTCTGCGCCGAACTCCTCACGGCCAAGAGACTCATCACAAAACGCTGATCATCACGGGGTCAACAGACCCCTATTCTTTCCGATTTCCCGAATCACATATTTCTATGACCAGGAAGATTCGCTGACATGGACAATACGGAAAAGGGACAGTATTGTTTGGCAGTCTTCCGCATACTTGTAGGATGCATCATGATCTGGCCGTTCTTCGACAAACTACTCGGCCTAGGATTCAAGACACCTGCGGGATCCGGCATGATCGACGGCGGTTCGCCTTCTTCTTTCGTAATCTATGTCACCGGCGGGATATTCAAGGACTTCTACGACTCCCTGGCCGGGAATCAGGTCGTCGACATCATCTTGATGCTTGGATTGCTCGTACTTGGTACCACGCTCATATTGGGTATCGCGTCGAAGCTCACCACTGTCGGGATTACGGCATTCATGCTGATCATGTACTCCCTGCATCTCCCTCCCGAGGATAATCCTGTGGTCGACTACAGGATCATCATAATAGCAGGGATGATAGCCACATACTTCCTCGGAGGATACGATAAGCTTTCGCTCAATTCCGGATGGAAGGAGACATGGCTCGTGAAAAGGTTCCCCATACTTGGGTGACAGGGATTGTATAATCTCCGTCTGCAGTGTTCATCTTTCGACCTCTTCGATTGAAATGAAATCCACAGGAGACCTGACTCTGATCATCATAGCTATCGCGGCTCTTAGGTCACGATTGCCTCACGAATATCCTGCTGTCCTCGCCTCTGTGTATCGAATCCACGAACGAGACTATCTCAAGGGACCATTGGTACGCTTCCTCCGCTGACTCAACCGTAATCTCGCTCAACACTGCGTAATCCAGATACTTGGTCGCCACATAATAGTCGGACAGGATTCCAGCTTTCAACATGAGATCCAGATCTATATCATAGCCATCAGGGATGACCGATGCTAAAAGCACCCTCAGATTATGGGTCTTCTCAGGTTCGATGCCAAACAGTTCCACGATCTTATCCTTGATTATCTTCTCGACATACTGCTGAGCGTGCATACATGTGGGATTTCGCAGATTCAAATCCGTCCTTGGAGTTGTACTCCATCTGGGCCAGATCCTCCAAGGCGAAATGCCTGAAATCGCCGACCTTAAGTTTCATAGGCCACCGCCCCAGTCGACACGATCTCATGGATGAACGAATACTCGTTGTCCTTGTTCCTCTCGTATTCCTCAGGGGTTACGACTATGACGTCCGCATCGACGACGAGTTTCCTCTTCCAAAGGCTCATCTGTACGTCCGAGGATCTTTCGAAATGTTTCTTATCTGATTCCATGACCACCAGGATATCCATGTCGCTTTCGCCGCTGGCGGAGCCCCTGGCGACCGATCCGAATAATATTATCCTGACAGGGGACAGGTCCTGAACTATCGCATCAACCACTATATCGACAGCAGAATAGTCATAGCCTCCATCCTTCCTGTCAATGCGCTTCATACCGTTCGGGAGAATCTCCATTTCTGTCCCTCCGTAATATACGTTATCAACTTCAATCATATTATCATATCCGCAGATTCGGAGAGACATTCTTCTTCCAAAATGCCTGTACTGGTCTCAGACATATCAGGACAAGTCACTATCGCGAGCTATGCCCCTCTACGGTCTAAAATACTGAAATTCAAGGATGCCTGATAAAGGTAATAACTCGCAACAACGAAGAGAACAACACCTAACCCACGCTCTCAAAACATCTCCTCTTCCTAACGGAGTCTGGGGCGTAACGTATCAAGACAGATTGAGTGGGTGCAAAAAGTGGGCCCGCCCAGATTTGAACTGGAGTTACGTGCACCCCAAGCACGAAGGATACCAAGCTACCCCACGGGCCCGAGTAATTCGGGGTAATCTGTTTCTGTTTAAATGTTTTTGGTAAAGAGACCTGTCTGGATGATGACACCCAGACAGGTTTTGATAGTTTTATCCTAGAGGCGCGATCTCGCCGATCAGATCAGCATGGGAGACGATCATCCTGCGGCAGCAGTATCTCTCGAATCCGAGGTCGTCAAGGACGTCCTTGGCGTTCTCGCCTGCCTTCACGCGCTTAGCGTACTCGGGGTAGGCCGAACCTACGACCTTTCCGCATGTGAAACATCTCACGGGTATTATCATGCTATCACTTCAACGGTAGGACTTCTGCTTCTTTGCACGTGCTCCGGGTCCCTGGGGGTTCTTGGGCAGTTTCCTTCTGTCATCGTTGATGATGAGGGTCCTGTCATAAGCCCTGAAGACAGCCTCGAGCTCGTCGTCCTTGTAGAACTGGACGAGTCCTCTGGCGATAGCAGTCCTTGCGGCTGCTGCCTGTCCCATGACTCCTCCGCCGTTCACAATGACAGCGATGTCGACCTTCTCTGCCTTCTCAGGAACGAGACCGAGGGGTTCCTCGATCTTGAGCCTTGCAAGTTCAGGTGTGAAGACCTCGATAGGGATCTTGTTGATCGTGACCTTTCCGGTTCCTGCCTTGACGACAGCCCTTGCGATTGCGGTCTTCCTCTTTCCACTTGTGTTTACGCACTCAACCATGGAATCATCTCACTTTTGAACCCAGGTATTTTGATACGGCTCCCAGGGTTGTGTAGTAACCGCCGATCTTCTTGACTGCGCCCTCGGGCTTCTCCATCCCGACTTCCTGGAACTGTTTGGGTGTTCCGACGAAGACGTGAAGCCTCCTGTAGGCGTCCCTTCCGCTGGTGGATGTCCAGGGGATCATTCCTCTGACACACCTCTTGAACAGGAGATCTGCCCTGCGGGGGTAGAACGGTCCTTTCCTCTTGGTTGTGTCTCCGCGGTCGACCTTTGCCTTGAAATCGGCGAAGGTGTTCTCCTTCTTACCGGTGATGACAATGGCCTCTGCATTGACGACGACGATCTCCTCGCCGTTCATGATCCTCTTCGCGACGACGGCTGCGAGCCTGCCGTGAATGAGATTCCTTCCGTCGATAACTGTAACCATCCAAATCACCTCATGATCCTGACACCGGTTCCCTTGGGGTTCTCCTTTGCGAGTTCCTCGATGGACAGTGTCTTTCCGCCTGCGGCTACGATTGCTTTCGCGGCAGCACCGCTGAAGCTGTAGGCTGCTACTGTTACCTTCTTGCTGATGCTACCTGCTGCGAGAACTTTACCGGGGACGAGAATTGTCTCTCCGTCCTTGGCATGCCTCTCGATTTTGCTGAGATTCGCTTCGGCCCAGTTCCTCTTGGGTTTCTCGAGCCTAAGCGCGATGTCTCGCCAGATAGCAGCGTTGTTGTCCCTGGTGATTGCCTTCAGATTATCGATCGTGGCAACCAACTGGGGGTTAGTCTTTGCTGTTGTCATATTTCTGACTCTCCCGACATTTGGGTAAGCGCTCGTATACAGGACCCTAATATAAAGGTATCCTTGAACGCGATTACTATAATAGGGGAAGGAAGGATGGGTGAGTGATAAAGCTTTGCCACTGTGACGTGGACACCATGGAGTATAGAAAGTTACATTCGTTGAGTGACCGGACACATAGTTCTTTGAACACGGAAGGGAAGTTCTCTAATTGACGTGTTCAAGATGACTGATATCAAGAAACCTAAGGATGCAAAGGAACTCACCGACTTCGAGAAGACTGGCGGTGCAGCGGAAGTGCGTCCGAATGAGAGTCAGGCCGTAGGCAAGAAAGGACCTGTGATCCCCTCTGCCAAGAAGAAGAAACTGATAATCGAATCTTGATCGGACGATCATGCCCGGATCGCTTCAGCGGTTCCGTACAATAATTCTTTAGAGGACAGGATCCCCGGGACTAGAAGGTCCTGAGAATCGGGTTCTGTCCCTGTACTTCACAGCCTTCATCAGGAAATTATAAGGTACTTCGGGATTCGAATAGAAATACAGATGGGGATATCCTGCGATCAGGTTCCCCTCCTCGTGCATGCACATGTACTCCTTGCCATTGGTCTTGACGGCCTTCCACGATCCTCCGCAGTTGTCACTGTCCCAGTAGTGGAACTCATGACCCTTGACGGGGCCGTCCTTCAGTACGGAATCCGGATCCTCTGAGGATACAGAGATGTATCCGAATCTGGAGAGTTTGCCTGTGTTCTTCACCTCACCCTTGATGACACCGACGGAATCGTGCATCTTGCGATCGGAATCCTCCAGTCTGTCATGGAGGTACATGAAACCGCCGCATTCGGCGAGACACGGCATGCCGTCCTCGACCTTCTTCCTGATGGCCCCCATCATGGGCCTGTTGGAGCATAGTTTCTCGGCATGGAGCTCGGGATATCCTCCGGAAAGGACGATGGCATCGACGTCCGGGAGCGCTTTGTCGTTCAGAGGCGAGAATTCCACTATCTCGGCACCCATCCTCCTCATGATCTCGATGTTGTCCTCGTATGTGAAGCAGAACACATCGTCCTGTGCCAGACCGATCCTCACTGGGGAATCCAACTTCCTGACCTCCGGGACCTTGTAATCCAGGTCGGGTGCGGATGATGCAATCTCCATCAGAAGGTCGATGTCCAACGATTCCTCTAGAACCTCTGCGAGCTGGTTGAGCTTGTCCTTGAGCTCCTCGACCTCGTTGGGAAGCACAAGACCCAGATGCCTGCTCTCGAGTATCAGATGACTTACCTTGGGGACATAACCGATCGCCTTTATGCCGAGCTTCTCGACCTCCGGTCTGATCATGTCGAAGACCTTCTGCGACATCTGGTTGAATATCACGCCCTTGATGTTGTTCTCGGTGAAATCTAGGAATCCTTTCAGGGTGGCGAGATTGGATATGCTGGCTCCCTTGCTGTTTATTAGCAGAATCACGGGAGCGTCTAGCTTCCTCGATACGTCGTGGGAGCTCGCTTCCATGCTGAGAACGCTGTTGCCGTCGTAGAATCCCATGACACCCTCAATGACGGAGATGTCGTTCTCCGATGCCGTCCTGGAGAAGAGATACCTCAGAGTATCCGTCCCGACGAAGTATGCGTCGAGGTTCTTCGATCTGGTGCCGATGACACGGCTGTGGAACATCGGATCGATGTAGTCCGGGCCGCACTTGAACGATGCTACCTTGAGACCGCGGTTGACCAGAGCCTGCAGTATCCCGCATGTGATGAGCGTCTTCCCGCTCCCGCTCGACGGGGAGGCTATGAGGAACCTCGGAAGGCTCATCTACCCCTCACCACTGCGATGTAGACGGGGTTCTGAGCGGTCATGAGATGATACTTACCCAACTTCCTCGCCTTGGAGACGTTGATGCATGTGATCTCCTCCTCGACCAGACCGAACTCCTTGATGACCTGCGTGGTCTCCTCGAGGGTTTCGATGGTGACCGAGTTGATCGCTATCCTGATATCCGGGTTCTTCCCGAGCAGACATCCGACGATGTCCTTAAGATTGCCAGAGGAGCCTCCGATGAATGCATGTGTAGGCATGGGAAGATCCATCATGGCCTCCGGTGCCAGACCCCTTATGACCTGGACGTTGGGTGTCTTGAACTTGACCTTGTTGACCTCGATGAGATCCGCAGCAGGATCCTCCTTCTCGATGGCATAGACCTTTCCGTTCACAGCCACCAATGCCATCTCTATGGATACCGATCCGGTTCCTGCGCCGATGTCGTATATGACCGAATCATCGGACAGTTTGAGCTTCGCCACGGACAGCGCCCTGACCTCGCTCTTGGTCATCGGTGCGTCCCCTCTCGTGAATTCCTCGTCGGGGATGCTTATGGCGTTAGATGTGACAGGGGAATCGTTGCAGATGAGTGCCACGCACAGCTTTCCGAAGCCGTGTGCCAGGACCTCCTCCGGAGTGCCCGTGAAGATGCTCTCGGCGTCGTAACCGAAGTCCTGCCCCACCGTTATGGTTACGTGCATATCGTAATCGATGAACAGCTTCGCCATCTCGTGGACCGATTCCTCTTCGGAGAGGAGGGTGAACACCTTCGGATGGATCCTGCTGAGACCCACCAAGTTGGCTTCCCTGCCGTGGGCGCTCGTCATGTAAACGTCCTGCCAGGAGGTACCAATCTTGGAGCACAGATACACCGCAGACGATATCCCGGGTTCGGTATGTACATCGAACTCATCCCTGTCCAGTTTGTCTAAGAGTTTCTTCGCTCCGCTGTAGAATCCGATGTCCCCGGACATGAGCACGGAGATGTTCCTGTACTTCGGATTCCTCCTAAGATAATCGATAATCTCACCGGACCTGTACTCCTCGAGGATATCTTTTTCATAAGCGACGGCTTCGACCATCCTCTTCGCCCCTATGACGAGGTCGGAAGAGTCTATCCTCTGTTTGGCGGTCAGGGTCAGACCGTCCCCTCCCATTCCGATTCCAATGACGTTCACTGTCCTCTTGCGAGGATCGGCTGACTTCTGCATCTTCAATCCCAACCTCTCTTCTAAGACCGAGACGACCTCTTCGTAGGAACTGCCTTCCTCCTTGGGCCTCTCTATCAGGACAACGGTGGCTCCGGTCCTCATGGCCGCCCTTACCTTGTCCTCGTAACCTCCGGCGGTGCCAGAGTCCTTCGTGACTATGTACTTGGCATTTATCTGTTTCAGCGTGGCGTAATTCGTATCCTCAGAGAACGGCCCCTGGGCGCATATAAGGTTCTTGCCCGAGAATCCGTATTCCGCACACTTCTGGACAGATTCCATGGTGGACAGTACCCTTGCGGTGACCCTCTCCTTGTAATCCGGGATCTGGGTGTACAGGGCAATGTCCTTGGATCCTGTGGACGCCAGTATGTTGCCTTCCTTGTCCTTCAGATAGTCCACCGCCTCCTGGACGGTGGAGACCTTGACGATCCTGTCCGAATCGGTGTCGGAATCGGACCTCTTCAACCTAATGTAGAATGCGCCTGTCGCCTCGCAGGCCTGCTTGATGTGTTCGGTGATATTCAGAGCATAGGGATGGGTGGCGTCCACGACTATGTCGTATCCGTTCTCCCTGATAACGTTGGCGATGCCTTCGGCACCTCCGCAACTGCCGACCTTCACGTCGATGTTGTCGTCGTAGCCCATGATCTCTGC
>ERZ842401.3438-NODE-3438-length-19714-cov-59.114858_pt1 | contig 19714 bp, 15 predicted proteins | sample MGYA00521270_ERZ842401 | MGnify/ENA primary metagenome ERZ842401 (study PRJEB31892, sample SAMEA3878208) | bioreactor metagenome | biome: Moose rumen | place: Sweden | collected 2011-10 | study: EMG produced TPA metagenomics assembly of the PRJEB12797 data set... | reverse complement strand
AAAATGTAAAAATGTAAAAATGTAAAAATGTAAAACCATCCCCCGAGACTCCTATCAAGGGTTCCCGAGGGGTGGTTTCTTTTTCTTAAAAGAGAATTAAGTCCATTAATAGTATTTGATGGTTCTTGTTTCGGTGCCTTGGCTGCTCTTGCGCTTCGTCCAGTTGCCGGCATCGTCTTTCTCAAGAATGGTAAAGCGATGGACGGTGGGTTCATCCGCTTCGCCAGTCTCTTCATTAACAGCATCCATACCGGTATAGTAAGACTTGACGGACTTTACATAGCCGTCTGCATCATACGTGTACTCCTCTACATAGCCTCCATCCATGTATTCCTGATAATCAATCATTGTCACCAGGCCTTTATCGTTATAGGTGAATTCATGTTGCGTCTCCTTATATTCGTCCAAGTAGCCATGAACAATCCTTCCGTCTTTATTCCTGTCGACGTTTCCGGGAAAGACGCCTCCTACTATGGCCACACCGTTTTTGGTAAGCCAGTATCCGTCGGCATTAAACGTATACGTCGTGACACCATTTGCATTCTTCCACTTGCACTCCCTGACCGGCCCCCGCAGGTCAAAAATGCCTAATTCGCCACGTCCGGGCTCAGCAGCCTGAGGTGCATCTGTGTCAGCAGACTTACCATCACGACATGCAGCCAACACAACGCAGAATGCTAATAAAAACAGTACTTTCTTCATCATGACAATTTTTGCTTGATACTACAGCGTGCAAAGATAGAGGAAAAATATTGAATATGCAAATTTTACCGTTTTTTAATTTGCATTAAAGAAAAAAGTAATAAATCTTTGTCAATTCAGAAAAAGTTTGTATCTTTGTGGCCGACTCTGGTTAGCCCGGAAGGGCATTGGGGTCAGACATTACTGGTAATTAGGACGTTTACGAACGTTATCTTCGACTGCCGAATCTCGCAAGTTCACCAGTCCAGAAGAGACGCAACCGAAACGTCCGCGTTGGGTGTATTGTACCTGACTCACCTTATTATATATATTAGGGTGAGCATTCTCTGCAATACTGCACGGCGTGGGCTAACTCGAGTTGCTTATCCTGGACAAGGCAATGCGAGAGCCCGGCAGTGGGATAAGCGAGAAGTAGAGAACTCCCACGTCTTTTGCGTTATCACACACGCGAACCTAAAACAAAAACTAACCGCCGAATTTTGGGAGCAGGAGGCATAGAGCATAGCATACCATAGAGATGTTGATTGAAGGTCAGAAATTCGGTGAGAAAGAGAGGTATGAGCTTATCAGACAGTTAGGTCGAGGAGGTTTCTCTGAAGTATGGTTGGCAGAAGACAGTTGGACGCATGTTCAAGTTGCCATCAAGGTGTATGCCCCAGGCACGGGTCTTGACGAGGCAGGCATCCAGCTGTTTACCCAAGAATTCTCTCTGGTCTTTGATATGAATCACACCAACCTGCTGAAACCTACCTATTTCGACAGTTGGGAGCGTCAGCCCTATTTGATTATGCCTTTGTGCAAGAATGGATCAGCCTTCAAGTATGTGACCGGACAAGAGCGTATTTCTGAGGATGAGTGCTGGAAACTGCTACATGACGTCTCTGCCGGACTGGCCTATCTGCATGGCAAGAATCCCCCTTTAATCCATCAGGACATCAAACCTGACAATGTGCTCATCAGCGACGAAGGCCGCTACATGATTACTGATTTCGGTATTAGTGCCCGTGTGCGTAGCACCATTCGTGGAGGTTTGGCTCAGGAACAGAGCGGCGGCACTCTGGCATACATGGGTCCTGAGCGGTTCAGTTCCCGTCCCAGACCGATTATGGCAAGTGATATTTGGTCGTTGGGAGCAATGATGTACGAGTTGATATGCGGCATGCCGCCTTTCGGCAATAATGGTGGACTCATGCAGAAAAAGGGCGCAGAGATTCCCGTGATAGAAGAGGAAGGCTATTCGCAGGAGCTGAAAGATATTATCTATCAGTGTCTCGCAGAAGACCCGAGCAAGCGCTTATGGGCTGAGACCATCGAGGAGATGACATACAATCATATTCATGGTATTCCTATTTCTCAACGACAAGTCCAGCAGCCTGCGGTTCAGTCACAGCAGCAGCCACAGCCAGTATCGCATCTAAAGCGTGATGTACCCCCGAAAGCAAAGGCCAAGAAGCCCTTGAACAAGAAACTGATCGGACTGGCTGCCGCTGCTGTTCTACTGGTGGCGTTAGTGCTTGTCTTCAGCTTAGGCGGCAGTGACAATAAGGAGCAGATGCAAGCAGCAGTACAGGAAACTCCGAAAGTAGATGTCGACTCCATTGCCCAGCTCAAGCTTATCATCATACGCGATGACATGAATAAGGCTGAGGAGTTTCAGCAGAAGTTCAGTGACGAGCTGACGAATTCAGACAATGGCAAGGTGGAGGACTATTATATAGATGTCATCAGGAAGAGTAATGAGTTTGAGTCGGAAGCTGCATCCTCTGTAGGAGACACACCCGTGCCTGTGACGGCCTTGGTAGACGAACTCAGAGCGGCTCGACGGGAAGCCGAAAGCCAGCTTCTTGCAGTCTATGGCCTGTTAGAGGGCGATGCCACGTCCCTGTTGCAAGAGAATGCCCAAAGCTCAGCGGCAGTGCTGCTGAAGGAACGTGCCGAAGCCATCATGCCGTACATTGAGCATTTATTGACTGATAACCAAACGGAGGAGACTGAAGAATGAGAAGTGTGATAAGATTATCATTGCTATTGTGGCTGAGCCTTTTTGCTGCGATGCCGATGAATGGTCAGAGTGCAGCGTCCATGTACGACCAAGGTGTCTCTTTATATAAAAAGGGTAACTATCAGGGGGCCATTAAGGCACTGAACGAGTCGATGATTCTCAATAAGAGCGCGACCAATAAGAAGAAGTGTCAGGCGCTGATTAACAAATGTAATCGTGCCTTGAACAAAAAGAAGTCAGACACTCCAAAGAGCAAGCCGTCAGCCGAGTCCCTTACGGTGCGAACCAACAGGCTCCTTTTTGACGGCGTAGCCTCAGATGCCGAGGTTGTCGGAGTGAATGCGACAGACGCCTGGAGCATAAGATTAGAAAATGATGATGATCAGTACTGGTGCGAAATCAGGAAGTCTGACGACCAGACCTCACTGGTGGTAAAGACCAAGCCTTCTACGCTGACTGTTTCCCGTCAGGCCAGAATAAACGTCTTCTTAGAGAAGAACCCTGCCAAGAAAGCGGACATCAGCGTTGTCCAGAAACGCGGTAAGGCTGTGCAAATAAAGGTAAGCGACGAAGACATCAGAAAGATTGACCGGGCTGGTGAGGAGAAGGTGATCACCGTTGACTGCAAGTCAGACACGGTATATGCTGATGGCCGCAACTGGACAGTAGAGAAGTCACCGACGTGGGTGAGCTTCCTGTCTACCAAGAAGTCGCGGAAGAGTCGTGTAGGAATCCAACTGAATGAACTTTCTCTGGAGTTTGCTCCCAATCCGACGAAGGAAGAGCGGGTAGGATATATCGTTCTGCGCAGTCAGGAGGCCGAGTGCCATATCAAGCTGACGCAGCAGAAAGGAAACAGGAAAACAGGTGCGAAATAGTAATACTAAAAACAATAAAGCTATGAGATGTAACAATTGCGGTTATGACAATGATGCAAATGTAAGTATGTGCATTAAGTGCGGACACCAGTTGCAGAGTGGTGCAGGTTATGTTCCCAATCAGTATCAGGGTGGCTATGTCAATAATGGTGGCGAGGCAGCCCCACGCCCTACAGTGGTTGGAGCAGCAGGCATGGCCGTGGCAGAGCCGGCACCACGCCCCACGGTAGTGAATGCCTCGGCTTCTGTCCAGCAGGTGCAGCCCCGTCCGACGGTGGTACAGAGTGGAGGCTCCTGTCCTAAGTGCGGCTATCCGCTCATGGACGGTTTCTCGTCCTGTCCGAGGTGTGGAGCAACGGTGGACAGTCCCACCCGTCCGGCACCGAAAGAGACTGATGTGGAGCCATTAGCAATGACCACTTGTGACAAATGTGGAAAGGAAGTCTCTGCTACGTTTGCCTATTGCCCCTATTGCAGCGAGAAGATTCAGGCCAAGACCGTATTCGTCAGGCGCCATCATATAGAGGCGCCCAAGCCCAAGTGCTCCTTGACGCTTGTTCCCGAGAAGGACGAACAGAAGGAAGCTGCGGCAAACGAGTACGAGGGTGCTTCCGTCCTTCTGAAGCGCGAAAATACGGAGCCTGACAACCGCTCCATCACCTCCAAGGAACAGGCTGAGCTCATCTGTGAAAATGGAACGTGGTACATCCTGAATCACAGTGAGCTATGCTCGACAGCCGTTGAAGCTAACCGCAAGATAGCGTTGGAGCCGGGTGACATCATAGTCCTTGGCGACAGAAGGTTCAAGTTTGAAGTGAAATAGAAGCTGTTAGACCGTCATGAGCAACTATCGGGTAGTAGACCGATGTGACTTCCAGCCAGGGCAGACCGTAAACAGTCAGTATATGGTCAGGAAAACCCTTGGCGAAGGTTCTTTCGGCGTAGTGTACCTGGTAGAAAACCATCAGGGCATCAAGTATGCCTTGAAACTGCTCCGGCTTTGGGAAGTGCCATCTGAGATACGACAGCCGTTGATGGACCGTTTCAAGATGGAATTCGAGACGGGCAGAATCAGTTGCGAGAACCTTGTCCAGTCGGTAGACTATGGAAAGGTGGGGGGCAATCCGTTCATTGTTATGGAGTTCTGTCCAGGAGGCGACCTGGAGCCGTTGCTGGGCAGGAACGACCCGCGTGTTTCACAGATTTGTCAAGACATCCTGTCTGGTTTGAAGGCTCTTCACTCCTATGGAAAGGTGCATCGAGACTTGAAACCGGAGAACGTGTTGTTCAAGCAGAATCAGGTGGCAGCTCTTACAGACTTTGGCATTGCGGGCGACCGTACCCACCGCATGACCCAGCGTAACATCTTCGGAAAGCCTGACCAGATATTCGGCACCTATGCCTATATGCCACCGGAGCAGGTGAACAGGGCAAGAGGTGGGGCTACCGTACTGCCGACAACCGATATCTTCTCATTTGGCGTGTTGCTCTATCAGCTTCTTACAGGTCTGCTGCCTTTCGGTACCTTAGAGTCTCATAACGACCTTGCCGAATATCAGATACACGGGAAGAACGGACAGTGGAACCGCGATGCGTTGCGCCATCTGCCCTTCGGACAACAATGGATACAAGTGATAGAAGGCTGTCTTGTGCCGGACTTCAAGCAGCGTATCCAGACCACTGACGAGGTGATGCGAATGATACCACAGTCAAGCGGAGGCGTATATCAGGCGCCAAGACCAGTCCCCACTCCTCACTATCAGCCAGTGCAGCAGCGACGTGGCTGTTGTCTGCGTGTCATGCAAGGCGAGGAGTATGGCCGGGTATATGACTTGGACCAGCTGGTTCAGAAAGGCATACGCGTATTAACCGTTGGTCGGCAGTCTGACAACACCATCTATATCAAGTCCGACTACTCCGACTTCCTCTCACGCCACCATTGTACACTGGAAGCAGGTACCGGCAAGTGGGCTATCCGGGACGGTCAGTGGCTGCCTCAGACGTGGCAGTGGGCCGACTCGCGCAATGGTACCTTTGTCAATTCGCGACCAGTCAGTCGCAACGGCTTTTACCTAACATCGGGTGACATCATCTCCATTGGTGATGTAACCCTGAGATTTGAAAATTATTAACCCCCTAAAATTATAAATTTATGAGTCAACAAAATGCTTACAAACGTACCGTTGCCGGTTCAGTAGGAGCTGGTATGGGTGCCATTTTTAATGGTTCAGGGCGTACTTATTACATCTTGGAGCACAAAACGAGTTCAAAGTACCACACTGCAGGTGAATCGCAGAAGATTATTATTGACCAAGTTGAGATTGGCCGCGACTCTTCGTGTCAAGTCCGTTTTGACGAATCTTTTGAAACGGTCAGCCGCAAGCACGCTGCTATTGTCCGTGATGGCCAAAACTGGCAATTGATTCACCTGTCAAGTGCAAATCCGACCTTGGTTAATGGACGTGCTGTACAGGGAAACTACTATTTACAATCTGGAGATGAAATTCAACTCTCCGTCGGAGGTCCAAGACTGGGATTTATTGTTCCTCAGGGAAAGCAGGCCTTGACATCAAGCATCAAGCTGACAGAACGTATGAACCTGTTCCGTCAGCAGGCACTTCGTCCTTATCGTCGCGCTATCTGGGCACTTTCAGCTCTGCTGCTGTTAGCCATCTTGGGTTTCGGCATCTGGAACTACTCGCTGCAGAAGGACAATCAGGCATTGCGTCAGGAGATGACCATGTATCAGAGTAAGTTAGATTCGCTGGCCACCGTTAAGCAGGGTCTGTTACAGGAAGAGGCTCAACTGAATCAGGAACTGCAGAGCGCCCCAGCTGCCCAGAGAGAGTCTATCAAGCAGCGCATCGTATATGTTAGGAGCAGACTGTCCAGCGTGGCTGACGAGGCCAATCGCTATCGCAGCGAGTTGCAGAAGACGAGCACGGCAGCTATTGAGCAGGGTATGGACGAGCAGGAAGTGACCCGCATTGCTCCTTCTGCGTCATTTGCTTCTGCCATTGAGTCTAACTCTGGTGAAGCTGTTGAGCGGCAGTCTACCCTTGCCGGCGAAGCCCAGAACAAGACACCTGGTGTCGTAGAGGACAACCCCACAGCTCATGGCGACGCTGCTGCCACCATCCGTGACTACTACAACCATATCTATTCGCTGAAGATCAGACGTATCACGGTAGAGCGTGACGGCCGGTCGTTCGATCCTGGCATTGCCGTGGGTGATGTTATCTGCGGTACCGGCTTTGTGTTGAGCAACGGTACCTTCGTGACGGCTCGTCAGAACATCCAGCCGTGGGTATATGACGGTATCTATAAGGATCCTTGGCGTAGACTGATGGCTGAGTACGTCTCTTTGGGGTGCCGTGTCATCATTGAGTACGATGCTTACAGCACCTCTGGTTCTGGTAAGAAGTTCAGCTTCAACAATCAGGACTTTGCCATCGACCGTTCTGGCGATGTACAGTCGGAAACCATCGAGATCAGTAAGGAAGTCCGTATGCGTCTGAAGGATGCTGGTGTTGAAATCAGCAGCAGAGAGTACTCTAACCGCACGCTCCAGGTCTTCTCAGCCGCCTCTCAGAGTTTTGCCCTGTTGCGCGGACTTGGTGGCGCTGGTATTCCCTTCGATGCCGGTAAGTCGCTGTCAAGTGACGGCGGTACAGAAATCCAGGTGGCCGGTTTCAAGGGTCAGCCTGACATCCACAGCCTGTCGGGATACATCAGCTATTTCAAGTCTTACACCTCGCGCACCGACAACCGCAACGGCACGATTGTCCTTCAGGATGCTACCAGCAATGTGGGCTATCTCGGATCGCCTGCTTTCATCAAGGAAGAGGACGGTTCGTATCGCGCCATTGGTGTGTTTGTCGGCAACCTGTACGGAGAGAGCCGTTTGGTTCCTATTGCAAAGTGTAACAAGTAATCTCGAGAAACGATAAACAGATATGTCAGAAGTGAAATTCAAGTTGGCAGCAGGCACCAATGTCGGGCTATATCGACAGAACAATGAAGACAACTTCGTTGTGTGTCCTGACCTTGCAGAGGGCCAATGGCTGATTCCTCAGAATGAGGACTTCGAAGCACTGGGCTCGTACGGAGCACTACTCGTAGTGGCCGACGGTATGGGGGGCATGAACGCTGGAGAGGTGGCTTCGGCATTGGCAGTAGAGACCATCCAGCAACTGTTCACGTCCGAGACCATCGCCCAGATTGTGGAGGACGAGAAGGCCATCCAGGACTTCATGATCCATGTTGTGAAGACCGCCGACTTGAATATTCTGAACCGAAGCAACAGCGACAGCAGTACTCAGGGCATGGGTACTACTGTCGTCATGGCTTGGGTACTTGGCAGGAGAGCTTACGTCTGTTGGTGCGGCGACAGCCGCTGCTACGTACTGAACCGTCATCATGGACTGATGCGCCTGTCGAAGGACCACTCTTTTGTCCAGGAACTAGTGGACAGGGGCGAGCTGGAGCCTCAATATGCCAGCGAGCATCCGCTGTCGAACGTCATTACGCGCTGTCTGGGCAATGAGGAGAAGCGTGCCGAACCTGAAATCCGAATCTACGAACTTTATGACGGCGATACCCTGATGCTTTGTAGTGACGGACTGTCGGCACTCTGTCAGGATGAGTTGATTGCCTCCGTCATGCAGGAGTATGGTGACAATCCGACGGAATGCCGGAATGAGCTAATCTCGGCTGCACTGTCCAAAGGTGGTCACGACAATGTGACCGTGGCCTTGTGTCATATAGGTATGCCGGACGATGCCGTAGAGGAAGAGCAGCCAGCAGCCGACGACAACGAAGACGGTGAGCAGAAGGATGCTCCTTCTGATGATAATTCACCCGAAACAGACCAAACAGATGAAAAGAAAGCAACGGCAGAGACCAAGGACACCAAGTCCGAGGAATTGTCAGCCACGCTGAGAGTCAAGCCGCAGAAAAAGCGTCGTTGGCTTTGGTGGAGTGTCACCTGCTTGGTACTGGTCTTAGCAGCTATAGCCTACTATGTCTATTGTCCAGACCATGCCAGACAACACATCGAAAGCATCTCGAACCTCTATGAGGAATTGATGAAAACAGTAAATACAAACATTCAAAAACTTAAGTAACAATGAAAAAGTCTATTTTCGCATTTATTGTGGTGATGATGGCACTGATGGTTACAACGTCGTGCGGTACACATCAGGTTTATAGAAGTACCACCTACTCCCAAGAGTACACCGAAACCCCTGCAGGCGAATGGCATACTTGCACTGTCTGCAACGGCAAGGGTGGCTGTACCAAGTGCAATGGTACGGGTAAGATCAACGGTGGTACGTGTGCTACCTGTAAGGGTAGTGGCCGTTGCAAGTTCTGTGACGGTAACGGCGGCTATACGAAATAAATGAATTAATGTATCCAAGAGGCCATGTCGGACGAAGGGCATGGCCTCTCCAAAAGGCAGATAATGGAACTGTTCTACGGAAAATATCGACAAGAAAACCTCTTGGGACGTGGTGCTTTCTCAGAAGTGTGGAAAGTGACCGATATACAGACAGGAGTGACGCAGGCATTGAAGATTTATACCGCATCGTCGGCCATGGGGGACGACGGGGTGGAGATGATGAAACATGAGTTTGCGCTGATGGCCAATACCAACCATCAGAACCTACTGCGCCCGTTATATTTTGACATATGTGACCAGCGCCCTTTCTTGGTACTCTCTTTTTGCAAGAACGGTAACATTAAAAGCAGAGTCGGCAAATTTACCGAGCGCGATGCGTGGAAACTGCTCAGGGACGCTGCCAGCGGATTGGTGTACCTACACCAGCAGACACCGCCCATCATTCATCAGGACATCAAGCCGGAGAATATCCTGATAGCCGACAACGGATCGTATATGCTGACCGACTTTGGCGTCAGCACCAAAGCCACGTCGAGAATGAGCCAGCTGGCCAGTGAAGATAGGAAATTCCAGTCGGCAGGAACGTTTCCATACATGCCCCCAGAGAAGTTCGCCAAAGACAGCCTGCCCATCATGGCCAGCGACATCTGGGCATTGGGGGCTACGGTCTATGAGATGCTGACGGGCGACGTGCCGTTTGGCGAGTGGGGCGGACTGACACAGAAGGACGATGAAGTGCCTACGCTGGAAGGCAACTATACACAAAACCTAAAAGACACCCTTGCGCTTTGTCTAGCTAAGGAGCCTTGGGCCAGACCATTGGCAGAAGAGTTGGAGAGCATTGCCATCCAGACCCTGAACAGTACTCCGACGGTTAAGCCCGAGCAAATGGCAACGGTCCGTCCGAAACCCATACAGACAGAGCAGCCTGCACCAGTGGATGACGAGATTCTGGCACCTATTATTGATGATGCGCAGGACACAGAGCCTGTTGACGTGTACGCTGATGATGAGAAGCCTACAACGGCATGGAAGAAATATGGCATTTGGCTGGCGGCACTGCTGCTGATAGGAGGCGGAGCGTTCTTCTTGTTACAGACGTTTGTCACACCCTCCACGGACAGCGTCTCACAGGACGCACAGGCGGTACTGGCTGTCCCGTCCGACAGTATGCAGACCGCGCAGCAAGACAGCCTACCTGCAGCAACAGAACAAGCGACATTAACGGAAGCCGTCAGGCAAACGGCACCAACGGAAACGGCGTTGAAGTCGGAGGCGCAGAGCCAGGAACAGTCTGTTAGGACCAAGAAGACTCAGCCACGGCCATCTTCTGGCAAGAAACTCGGCTATGGCTCGTGGACAGGAAAGACAGTCAACCGCAAGCCTGTCGGCATTGGAAACCTCACTTTCACCTCGTCGCATACCATCTATTGCAGCAACGGAAGCGTGCTCAACGCTCAGGCGGGCGACAGATTGGAAAGTGCTGAGTTTGACGAAGAGGGCTATTTATATCAAGGAAATTGGATCAAGAATAATGGAGAGACGAAACATATTATGCCATAGGCATCTTGTCGGGATGCTGGTAGCAGTCTGTCTGACGGTTTCGGCAGGCATGTATGGCCAGGACTTCCGTACACAGACGCTACGTACAGCTGCCGAGAAGCTGGGTATCGCACAACTGCTGCAGACGCTGGACAAGAGTGCTACATCACTACTGCTGACACCCAGCGGTCAGGAAGTGACGGTGAGGCTGGACAGCCAAGGACGGGTAGACCACATAGGCCATCCGCTGTTTAGCGCGGAGGTGCGCGAACAGATACCGTCACCGGTCTATGACTTTCTGGAGTACGCTGCACTGGACATGCTTCTGGGGCTTTCGGAGAATACGCTCCAGATGGAGCGAGTCCACTTCTTCAAGGGCTCGTGGCAGACCCTGAGAAGCATCCACCCGACAGACCACTGTAGCATAGGAACGGTGAAAGGAGAATACTATCATGTCTCGTGGCAGCGAGGAGACGACGACGTGGTCAATATGGCCATCCCTATTGACTACGAACTGCTGTCAAACAGCACACGCCGTGAACTGGGGCAGAACTTTGCCCGCGACATTGTTTATTTCCGCCAAGGGCTTCGGCCAGAGTACCATCTGGCTGAGGAACTGCTGCAGAAGTACTTGGGCGACGATGTCTACGTGCTTCCGGGCGATAGTTTCCTGGTGAGCGGCCTGACCACAAACACGTACTACAAACGCATCGTGATAGAAAAGAAATATAAGTCTAATGTTTACAAGGAGGAGAAGATAGTCTCCTTGCTGGATGCGAACTATCCGGGAGAAACCCTCGCCAATGTGCTTTTAAACACAGACCCGCAGATGCCGGTGGCTGTGCTGGATGCCGAACTGCAGCTGAGTGGCTACACCAAGAAGCAGGTGAGGGTTACCTGGCAGCAATGGCTGGACTATTGTAAAAGCCAAGGGTGTATACCTTATTACATTTATAATGACACTGACGGACAGTCGGTATCAGGCTATTTGCTCATGCGAAACCAGCAGATGGGCTATAACCACCTGCTGATAGTCAGCTGCCCGCTCAAGGATCTGACAGCTGACGTGCCGTTCATGAAGGGCAAGGCGTACTTGTTTATACCCAGTGTGGAAGCCTCGAGACTGTTTGGCAGCAGTCCCAGCGCCAAGTCAAATGAAAAAATATTCGAATGATGAAATATAGTATTTGCATAGTATGGATGTTGCTGACAGAGCTCTCTGGCTTGTATGCCCAGACACCTGTAGAACGCATGAACAAGATAAAGTTGTCGAACGAGTACATCTGGAATGAATATACCCACCAGTCGGCTGACTCAGCCACTGCGGGAGCCTTGGAGGGGCTGCTCTTCTATATCGATGCCCCTCGGGGAAGAAAGATGACCACCGACGACGTCAGGGAGTTTGTGGAATATGTGAACATTCAACGCTCCAAGCTGACCCGCGTCTTTGCCTATATGCACAACGAGGATGTTAACTATGTCTTGGGAAAAGGACCGAAAAGAGTGAAACGACCGGAACCGGTAGAGGTGCCTGCCGACACGGTGGCGGCAGATTCTGTGGTAACACCGGAAGCTGCCCTTGTGCAGGCTCCTGTTCCAGAGCAGGTGCAACCGGCAACACCTGTTTCAGCGGCACCAGCAGCTGTGTCCGCACCAACGCAGCCAACGGTAAAGTCTGTCTCTGCGCCCAAGCCTGCTTTTGCTCCTATGCCGCTGGCCTTGGAAATCATGCAGCAGCCTGATTTCTTTGCCGTCTACGAGCATATACAGAAGCTACAGGAGGAGGGCCGTATTATTGAGTTTGGCCCACTGAAGGATGTGACGGAGATTCTGACCCGCCACGTAGTGATCTTTGACAAACAGACCAAGCACGTGGCCTGTGTGCTCTCACCAGCCCTGATAGGCGACAATCGCACCAATCTGATCAACGGAAACAACGACACACTAGACAACTACGAAGACGGACGATATATCGCAATTTGGTTTACACCTAACAATATAAAATAGTGGAACGATGAAATATTTAATACTATCATTTCTCATGCTCTCCGGCTTTGCAATGTCTGTCAAGGCCCAGCAAGAGGTGACGTTTGGATTCACCGACGGACTAAGCAATTCGCACCTAAAGGCAGAGATGGAAGAGAATGTGTCGAGACTTCTGACAGAGTTCAATCGGGCGGGGGCAGAAGGACGCTCACTACAGCTGGAGGGTATGAGCATTACCAGCCAGGCGGTGCGCTCGCTGTCGCTGCTATGGAGCAATCTACATTTTGTCTGCGAGGACAGCCAGATCTACGAACGCTGCAATACCATGGTAAATGGTTATCAGGTTCGCAACATAGCCATCAGAGTCATCCCGGTCATAGCCGACTATGACGGAGAGTGGGAGCGCCAGCTGACCATCAGCCTCAGTCGTGACGGAAAAATCACCGGTGCGCGAATGGCAATGGACAGTCACGTCTACACCAGCATCATCAAGAAAGGCGATGCCGTGGACATGGCCCGGCGCGAGGAGATACTGAAGTTTGTCGAGGACTTCCGCAGCCACTATGACGAGAAGGACATTGACGCCCTGGACAAGGTGTTCAGCGAGAATGCCCTGATTATCACAGGTTCAGTGGTCATGAAGAAGGATTTCCAGGGCGACCAACTGCAGATGCGGCCAGAGATAGTCTACCGTACGCAGAACAAGCAGCAGTACTTGTCGCGACTCCGCCAGAACTTCCGGAAGAACAAATACATCAAGGTGACCTTCAGCGACCCTGTGGTGGTGCGCTCCAAGAAGAACCCTAACTTCTTCGGCGTGACGCTGCACCAGCACTGGAAGTCGGACTCATACGAGGACGACGGCTATGTGTTCCTCCTGTGGGAGTTTCATGAGAACGGCGAGCCGCCAGTTATCCATGTACGTACATGGCAGCCAGACAAGATAGAGGGAGCACCAATGCCAAAGGAAAAGATTATCAACATTCTGGACTTTGAGATTCCGGCAAAAAAGCGTAATGGCAATTAAGCAAGTAATAATATATAAACATAGAAGATTATGAAACATTTTATGAGTATTGTGCTGTGTCTGCTGCTCTCGCTGAGCGCAGGTGCCCAGCAGCTGACTGTGAAGAGCTTTCAGCAGGCCAATCAGTTTATTCCCACAGCCGACCAAGTGCGCGACTGGGACAACGAGCCTTGTGCGCTAATCAAGATTCAGGGTGCTATGGTGGATAGTGTCTCAGGAGCCTTTGACGTGGTGAAGCACGCCGCAGAGACCTGGGTCTACATGACCAACGGCGACAAGAAGCTGACCATCTTCAAGCAGGGCTACGAAACGCTGGATGTGACCTTTGAGCGTTATGGATACAGCGACGTGAAGAGCAACCGGGTCTACCTGCTGACCATCCAGGCACCGGTGCTCCAGAAGAAGAAGGCCTTCATTGGCGTACGTGGTGGTATGAATATGGCGAATGCCGACTTGGGGTCGGGCTACGGTAAGGGCGATATGGTGTATGGATTCACTGCGGGTGTCGATGTGCGCTATCTTTTTACCGATGCCTTTGGTCTTGCAACAGGCCTGCAGTTCACCACCCTGGGCTATAAGTACTCTGACGTGGAGCGCATCAACGAAAAGGGTGACTACACCTTTGTTGACTTGCCCGTACAGCTGATGCTGAACTGGAACTTCTCGAAGCCCGTGGGCTTGCAGTTACTGGCAGGAGGATATGCCAGCCTGAACGTTGGCGGCAAAACCACTCGTGACTATATCTTTAAGGATGACAAGTTCTCCGATGACTATCAGACCTTCCAGTATGGCGTACAGGGTGGTCTGGAACTGGTGTTCATCAAGCGCATCTCGCTGGGTGCCTACTACCAGTACGGACTTGGCGACTATAAGAACCAGAACATCAACATTCATTTGGCAGTACTATTCTAAACTTAATGAGAATGAAATATATGAAATACATCAGAACGATTCTTTATAGCGCAATGGCACTGTGCTGCCTGCTTGTTCTTACAGCTTGTCCCCCCACCCCTCCAAAGGAAGAATTGGCGGTGTCAACCAGCAGTCTGACCATTGAGAGTGGCGGTTCTGGCAATATTACTATAACTTCCAATACCTCTTGGTCCATACAGTCCACCGACTCTTGGCTGACGTGCTCGCCGGCCAATGGAACTGGCACACAGACCGTCAGGGTAAATGTTTCAACTGCTGCTCAGGCAGGCAATTCTGCAAACCTGACAGTGATGACCAAGACTGGCAAGGTGTCTTATGCCGTTAGGGTCAATGTAACTGGTAGTGATCCTACGCCAACTCCTACACCATCCCTTACCGTTGATAAGACCAGCCTAAGCTTCGACGCTACGAGCAGCAACACCACTTTCGGCATTACTTCCAACACCTCATGGACAGTGCAGAGTAGCGACTCCTGGTGTACGGTCAGCCCGACATCAGGCTCGAACAATACAACGGTAACTGTAAGGGTGTCCGAAAACACATCCACTACTGCCCGTTCTGCCACCATCACAGTGTCAGGCGGTGGAATCACACGGACTATTTCGGTAAGTCAGGCCGCTGCAGCACCGGCTCCCACGCTGATTGTCGACAAGAACAGCATGACCTTCGAATCTACTAGTGGCAGTACCACGTTCAGCATTACCTCTAACATCTCGTGGACGGTGCAGAGCAGCGACTCCTGGTGTACGGTCAGCCCGACATCAGGCTCGAACAATACGACAGTAACTGTAAGGGTGTCCGAAAACACATCCACCACTGCCCGTTCTGCCACCATCACAGTGTCAGGCAGTGGTATTACACGCACCATTACGGTAAGCCAGGCCGCTGCAGCACCGGCTCCCACGCTGATCGTCGACAAGACCAGCCTGACCTTTGATTATGCAAATGGTAGCTCTACGTTCGGCATTACCTCCAACATCTCGTGGACGGTGCAGAGCAATCAGTCATGGTGTACAATCAGTCCGATGTCAGGCTCGAACAACGCTACAGTGACGGTCAGCGTCACGGCGAACAACACATCCTCTACCCGTTCTGCAACCGTTACTGTTTCTGGTGGCGGTATCACACGAACCATTTCGGTAAGCCAGGGAGTGAACAGCGTGCCGGGCGAGAACGACAATACATTACCTCAATACTAACGTTTAATATTAAAAGAAAGTATCATGACTAAATATAATAATAACATTTGCAAAATTATTGGTTTGGGTTTAATGTTAGTTCTTGCCTTACCTGTGACATTTGCACAGACGAATGCTAACGGTGCCAAAGCTGCCAAAAAGCTTTTGCTGGAGCGTCGTTTGGACCTCAAGAACAATTTTACCACCGATTGGATTCAAGATGAATCTGCTGATGCAGAGAAGACTTTTCAAAGCAGTCCCCATCAGAACAGAGCAAGGGCCGCCTCGACGGTGATAGCTAACACTAGCACAAACCTGCCACTTATCCAAGTAGCTCGCCAACAGGGGTGGATAGCTAGTACGGCCACACAGATGACGGAAGGTGATGCAGCGAAGGTGACTGAGATTCCAACTTCTTGTTTCGAGGATAATACAGATATAACAAGTTTCAATGAGTTCCAGTATTTTACTTCATGCCAGACTGTGGGTTATTATGCATTCTTGGGCTGCACAAACCTGAGCTCCATCATTCTTCCTGAAGGACTGGAGAGTATACGCGCCTTAGCTTTTGCTTTGAGCGGCATTACGTCAATCAGAATTCCTACTTCTGTAAATAGTATTGGAATGGGGTTATTTGCCTATTGTGACAATCTGGCAACGATTGAAAGCAATGCAAGCTGGCTTACTATCGTGAATGGCGCGTTGATAGCTAATTCAACTGCCTTGATAGCGTATCCCGCTAAAAGAACAAATTCAAGCACTGCTGTTGCGTCAGGGGTTCAAATCATTCGTCCGTATGCATTCGGAGACAATGTATATCTTACTTCTGTATCCTTTCCGACGAGTTTGACTATCATAGAAAACAATGCTTTTGCCGGATGTGAAAATCTGGCTATAACATCTTTACCTTCGTCCTTAACAGAACTGGGGGATTACGCTTTTCAGGATTGTGCTATAAAGACCATTTCCTTAGGGGCTAACCTCACGACCATTGGAACGGCACCGTTTAATAACATCTTGACATTAACCAGTATATCTATCAACACTTCAAACCCGAATTACTCTTCCGATAGCGGCGTGCTCTACGACAAGAACAAGACCTTGCTGGTTCAATATCCTGCGGGCAAGACCTCAACATCGTATGATATACCAACTACGGTTAAGACGGTGGGCGAAAGAGCCCTTGTTGCTGCAGAAAAGCTGACAATGGTGTCATTGCCAGAGAATCTTGACAGCATTGGAAACTATGCGTTTATTGGAACCACAAACATTTCGGCAGTTCGTGCCAACATGCCGACACCGATGAAAATCAATGAGGATTGCTTCTATCCGTGTTTTTCTACGGCTACGCTCTATGTACCGTATGGTAAGAAATCTCTCTATCAATCCACACCATATTGGTCTCAGTTTACTAATATTGTTGAGAACCAAGACAATACCGTCATCGCAACAACCTCTACCAACAATGAGCTGATAAAGATTGCCCGTACGCAGGGCTGGATAGCCAGCACAGCTACTCAGATGACAAAAGCTGATGCCGAGAAAGTGACGGACATTTCTCAGGCGTTCGCTGGTAATACGTCGCTTACATCGTTTGACGAGTTCCAGTACTTTACCTCAGTCACTACTCTGGCTAAGAAGAATGATAATTATGGAACATTCGATGGCTGCTCAAATCTGAAGAGTATCAAGTTGCCAAGCAGCTTGACAACGATAGACACTTGGGCTTTCTATGGCTGTTCCAATCTGACAAACGTAGAATTGCCAACTTCTGTGACTACTATTGGCAGTACCGTATTTTACAATTGTAGAAGCCTGTCAAATATCACTATTCCCAGATATGTTTCATCTATTGGATCTGGCTGTTTTCAAGGATGTTCTAGTTTGACTCAAATCAATGTAAATAGCTATAATTCAAACTATTCTTCTGTAAATGGAGTACTCTTTTCTTATGACATGAAAACTATTATTGCCTATCCAGCAGGTAAAACGAGTACGACATATTCCATTCCCAGCGGAGTGACAAAAGTAGATAGCTATTGTTTTTATTATTGTACAAAACTGACCAATATTACTCTGCCAACCACGTTGCAGGAAATAGGATATGAAAGTTTTTATGGCTGTAACGGTCTTACAAGCATTTCATTACCGTCTTCGTTGACAACAATTGGGGCTTCAGGTTTTAGAAGTTGTAGCAAGCTCACCAGTATCACTATCCCCAGATATGTGACCTCCATCGGTAATGGCGCATTTGGCTATTGCACGGAATTGTCTTCATTTTCAGTAAATAGCTCCAATACATCATACGCTGCTGTAGACGGTGTTCTCTATACCTACGACAAGAAGACGTTAATTGCTTATCCTAACAAAAAGACAAGTTCGTACGAAATTTTGGATGGAGTGACAAAGCTTAACGAAAGCGCATTCTCAGGATGCAGCAATTTGGCAAGCATCACATTACCTTCCTCTTTGACTAACATTGGTTCGAGTGTTTTCTCTGGCTGTGATAATCTCTCTACCATAACGGCCAAGATGACCACTCCGCCGGCCTTTAGTAGTGAATATGTCTTCCCGACTGCTGTGTACACCAATGCTACGCTATACGTTCCCCAGGGGCGCAAGTCGACATACAGCAGTACGAACTATTGGAACAAGTTCACAAATATAGTGGAACTCAGCTCGCCTGGTCCAACAACAATTGAGTTCTCGCAGAATGGTGTTACCTACACCGTACCCTCGTCAGGTAGTAATGAAACAGCTACTGTCAAGCGCATCACTGCTGACCGTGTAGACCTGGTCATTCCGAGCAGTGTGACGTACAACGGTACGACCTACAATGTCACGGCTCTTGGCGACTCTATCTTCAACAACAAGATAAATAACTACTACATCTACTCCGTCACGTTCCCGTCGACCATCACTACGGTTGCCGAGAAAGCATTCTGGTGGTATGAAGCTTCTACCATTGTTTGGAACAGTAATACACCACTGCCTGCCAACTCTTTCAGTAATAGCCGATACAAGGACGGCAACTTCCTCCTGTATGTCAAATCAGCAAACATTGCACCGTCCGGCGTACAGAACCTTGTGGTGAATGGTACAGCAGACGAAATAGTGCTGAAGGATCAAAAAGTGTTCAACTGTCCTCAGTCGTTCACGGCCAAGAAGATCAGCTATACGCACAACTACCAAATGGAGACGGTGATTGGCGAGAGTGCCGGCTGGGAGACTATTGCACTGCCCTTTGATGTTCAGACTATTTCGCACGAGACGAAAGGCGAACTGGTGCCATTTGCCGCCTACACCTCCAACAGCAGCAAGAAGCCGTTCTGGCTCTACGGCCTAACCAGTTATGGCTTTGCCAAGGCATCAAGCATCAAGGCCAACACGCCTTATATCATCAGTATGCCCAACAACAGCCGCTATGCCTCCAACTATATCCTGGCAGGCAAGGTGACGTTCTCATCGACAAATGTGACGGTGAACCCCACAACTGTCAGCAGTATGAACACTGCCACGTACAATGGCGGTACGTTCTATCCGTGCTACTCGTTCTATTCGTCCTCCGCTAATAACTATGCTATGAACGTCACGAACGACTCCTACACTTACACGGGTAGCGAGCGCCCAGGAAGCGTCTTCAAGAACAGCTACCGCTCTGTGGCTCCGTTCGAGGGACGCATCTATAAGAGTTCGGCCTCCAGTCCCACTTTCTCCATCGACTTTGTCGACGACATAGCGACGGGCATTGAGGAGATACTTTTCGGTGGCGATGCCGCAGCTGGGCTGAACGGTACAGTCAAGATCTACACGCTCTCTGGTCAGCTGGCGAGTACTACCACCTCTGCTGAGGCAGAAACTGTCATCAAGCAACTGCCTGCCGGTGTGTACATCGTCAATGGAAAGAAAATAGTCAAGAAATAACATCACTCATTCACAGGAGACGGTTCTGCATGATACCATTCATTTTGGAAATTAAGTTTGTAGAATCGTCTCCCGAATGGGAAAACAACAAAAAACAACGTTTTTCTTCCAAAATATTTGGGTTTAAGGAATAAATACATT
>ERZ842401.3437-NODE-3437-length-19716-cov-9.836580_pt1 | contig 19716 bp, 13 predicted proteins | sample MGYA00521270_ERZ842401 | MGnify/ENA primary metagenome ERZ842401 (study PRJEB31892, sample SAMEA3878208) | bioreactor metagenome | biome: Moose rumen | place: Sweden | collected 2011-10 | study: EMG produced TPA metagenomics assembly of the PRJEB12797 data set... | reverse complement strand
ACCTTCTGGCCAATTACCGGAGCTATCTTGAGAAATTATCACCGCTTTACGCTCAAGACGACAACGCAGAAGTTATTGACATTGAGAGACTTCATGAAGCATACGAGGCAATAAAAGAATTTGCTTCAATGTTTGACAGTGATTCGATCGACGGAATAATCGCTATGCTGAGAGAGTATAAAATTCCCGACAATGAGAGTGAACGCTTCAATAAAATAGCGATGTGTGCAGACAGTGCGGATTGGGGCGGACTTGACGAGGCATTAAAAAATTTATAGGGAGCTGAGATTATGAATAAAGAAAAAGTTTTGTACATCAGCGACAGGCCCGCAATGGGAGCTGATATGCTGATTAAGAATTTGAGCGACACTTTCGAGATTACCCGTTCACGTTCAAGCGATGAAGTTGATTATGTCCCGAAATTTATTCTTGTGAACTTGGCCGGACTTGAAAGCCCTGAAAAGTTAGCCGAGAAGTTAAAGACGTTCACGAACACGAAGATATTTTTGCTTGGAACTCAAGCGGAAGTTGACGGGGTGAAAATTTCCGGAGCCGAAGCGTTAATCCGACCGTTTAACGCCAACGAGATACGCGATAAACTTTCGGAACTTTCGAAGGACGCAAAAGATTTTCAGAGAATGATATTACTTGTTGATGATGATTCCGTGATGATTAAGACTTTGCGTGAGGGATTAAGCACGAGCTATAAAGTTTTGCCGGCTAATTCTGGAGCTAACGCGTTGAAAATTCTTGAACGATTTGCGCCTGATATGATCTTGCTGGATTACGAAATGCCGGAGATGAATGGGCCTCAAGTTCTAGAAGCTATACGGAACAATGCGAAGACGGCGAAAATTCCTGTGATGTTCCTGACAGCTAAGACCGATGCCGGGAGCATTGAGAAAATCGAAGCGCTGAAGCCCGAAGGTCATATGCTGAAGACTTTACCGTTGAAGGAGATTAAGGGAATAATCCAGAACTTTTTTGACGGGAAATAAAATTTTTCTCCCTGCTGAGGTAATCAACGGGGAGATTTTTTTTTCATGAACATGAAGCTATTTTCGTTAAGTGTGCCATCTTTATGCTGTCCTATGTTATAAAGAAAATTTTCTCACTCTCAATAAAATTCAGCGTCAAAATTTCATTTAACGTAATATAATAATCCCAATCAAATAAAAAATTTATCACGATTACAATTCATAAGGGAAGGTGTTTATTCATTATGGGGGTACGTAAACCCGAAGACACACGGAGTTTCGCATTATGTGCACACGGAGGAGCCGGAAAAACTTCACTCGCTGAAGCTATGCTCTTCGACAACGGCAATATCACTCGTATGGGAAATGTTCAGAACGGTAACACTGTCAGCGATTTCCAATCAGAAGAACAAAAACGCAATATCTCAATCAGCACATCACTCTTAACACTTGAACGTAAAGGCAAAACTTTTTACGTGCTTGACGCTCCCGGTTATGCAGACTTCACCGGAGAAATGAGCGCGGCAATCCGAGTTGCTGATACGGCCGTAATTCTTGTAAGCTCAGTCGGCGGCATCGAGGTTCAAACGTCAAAGGCTTGGGAATATGCCGAACATCATAACGCTCCGGTCTCGTTCGTAATCTCAAAAATGGACAGAGAAAACGCGGATTTCGAGAAAGTTTTAGCGGACATTAAGGGCCAATTCTCACAGAATGCTCTGCCTGTTTTGCTTCCGATTGGTTCAGCCGATAAATTTACGGGAGTTGTCGACGTGCTCAAGGGTAAAGCATACACGTATAAACCCGATGGATCCGGAAAATTCACAGAGGGCGAAATTCCTGCGGACTTGGCTGACGAGAGAGAAAGCGCACATGAAGCTCTTGTTGAAGCTGCTGTTGAAATGGACGATGAACTCATGGAGAAATATCTTGAGGGTGAAACAATCTCAGAAGCTGACTTTGAACGTACACTGAAGAAGGCTATTGCGTCGAAACGAATTATGCCAGTATTCGCGCTCTCATCAACGGCCAATATCGGAGTTCCTCAGTTTATGGATTTCGTAGCTGATTATTTCCCGTCGCCTGTTGATATCGGAGCTGTTGAAGCACTTGACGGCGATAAAAAAGTTACGGTTGAGCCGAAAACTGACGCACCGTTCTCAGCACTTTGCTTTAAGGTCATGGCGGACGCTTTCGTCGGCAAATTATCGTTCATGCGCGTGTATTCGGGTTCGCTTTCGTCTGAGGGCAGCAACATTTACAACGTCAACAAGGGCGAAGATGAACGTATCAGCTCATTCAAGATTATGACGGGTAAAGACGGCAAGGACGTAAAAGAAGTTATCGCCGGCGACATCGTAGCAATCCCGAAGCTCCAGAGCGCGAGAGTTGGTCATACTTTGGCGACAAAAGGCGGATTTTCAGCACAATTCCCAGCAATCGAGTTCCCGAAGCCTGTTTACAGTGTTGCGGTCATCGCTAAAACTCGTGCAGATGAAGACAAACTCGGTAATGCAATTTCACGTATTCTTGAAGAGGATTGCAGCTTAACATTCGAGAAAAACGCCGAGACCCGCGACAATGTTTTATCTGGAATGGGAGATATGCACATTAATATAGTTCTCTCAAAGATGAAGGAACGTTACAACGTTGACTTAGACACGAAGACCCCGCAAGTTCCTTATCGTGAGACAATCCGCAAGATGTCCGAAGCTCAGGGTAAGCACAAGAAGCAATCCGGAGGACATGGGCAGTACGGCGATGTTTATATTCGTTATCGTCCGCTTGAAAGAGGAGCAGGCTTTGAGTTCATTGACAGCGTCGTAGGCGGAGCAGTCCCGAGAAACTTTATCCCGGCAGTCGAAAAAGGTTTGCGCGAATATATGACTTCCGGCCCTCTTGCAGGTTTCCCAGTTGTTGACTTCAGCGCTGAACTTTATTACGGCTCATATCACGATGTCGACAGCTCCGAAATGTCGTTCAAACTTGCAACTCGTTTATCGTTCAGGAAGGGCATTATGGACGCAAATCCTGTTTTGCTTGAACCGGTAATGGACGTTGAAGTTACTGTTCCGGATCAGTTCATGGGCGACGTAATGGGCGATTTCAACTCCAGACGCGGCCGAGTTATGGGAATGGAAGGACACGGGAAATTGCAGGTTGTCAAAGCTCAAGTTCCATTGGCCGAAATGTTCAGATATGCGACGGATTTACGCTCAATGACTTCAGGTGAGGGCTCATTCTCGATGGAATACTCGCATTATGAGGAAGTTCCAGGCGAAATAGCGAAGAAGGTAATTGCTGCTCATAAGAAGGAAGACGAGGACGAAGAGTAAGCAAAATATTTCTGGTGAAGTTTTGAAAAAGTAATTGCCGCTCATAATTTAAAGATGAGTTAACATAATTTCCTCCTGTTATGCTTAAAAAATCTTATGACCTTATAGAGAGACAATCCGGCTTTCGCTCCCCCCCCCCCGCCCCGCTCAAGCCGGATTGTAAAGCAAAAACGGGAGGGATATTTTTTTATGCTATAATTGTCAAAATTTTATCAGAAAGGAGCTTGACACGAACGAAAATGATGAAGTATAATTTTGTCAAGTCAAGTCAAGTCAAGTCAACATTATTGTCTCTTAACAGGTAAGCTCCTATCAAATTTCTCTTTTGTTATTCATGTCGTTTTAGCAACTATTATCGCGTTGATATTATCAAGTTCAGCGTTTGCGGCAGAAACTAATCGTTATGTCGTCTTGATATTGGACACATCTGGCAGTATGCGCGGCGACCCGGTGAAAGTTCAGAAGGAAGCGGCTAAAAAGTTTTGTCAGCAAATTCTAAACGCTCAGGGGAATAATTATGCTGCTCTAATTTCTCTGAATACTAATGCTTCAATATTGAATGAGTTCACAAGTGATTTCGAAGAATTAAGTTCCCAAATTGACACACTCTATGCAGATGGCGGCACAAATATTCACGGCTCACTTGAACTTGCCGGCGAGCTTTTAGAAAATATCACCGTAAATGGAGCAGTTAAGAATATAGTGCTGTGTTCAGATGGACTTCCTGAAAATGGAGAACGCCAGGACGGCCCTTATGTTTACAGCGATTATTCAAACTACAGGTATGCTAACGCTGCATATAATATTGCTCAGACGCTCAAGCAAAATGGTTATAATATTTATACACTTGGCTTTTTTCACAGTCTTTATGGCAGATATTTGGAGTTCGGAAGGCGCTTCATGAAGGACTTGGCAAGCGACGGTTCATATTATGAAGTTACGGACGTTGATAAATTAGAGTTCACGTTTGGAGAAATTGCTGATGATGTTTTGAGCGGCGATCATACCCCAGTAATCATAATACCAGGTGTTATGGGCAGCAGATTTTTCATAAACGACTCTGCATATAATGAGGAAAATCAAGCGTGGGATCCTATAGTAAAGGATGCTTCAGGCGGGACTGATTATTTAAAAACGCTTTCGGAAAAGATTATAGGGCCTCAAGTCTACGCCGCTCTGTACGAGCTGTTAAAAGGTCATCCGTACAGAAGTTTAGCTTTAATACTGGCCAGTCTTGCTTTTCCTGAGTTCGGAATATTGAACCGGCGTATGGATTTATCCAATACTGTTTACCTTCGTCCATATGAAGTTCAGAACAACAAGTATGAGAGCGAGCAAGAGTATGGTGCTCTGGAAGCGTATAAAAACCTAGTACAGCGTTTATGTGAGGAATACTCGTCAGAAAATAACTATCGTCCTGTGTATTTCTTCAGCTATGACTGGCGGCAGAGTAATAAAGACAGTGCCAAAAAATTAAATGAATGCATTAATACAATATTAAAAGATACCGGCGCAAAAAAAGTAAATCTGGTGTGCCACTCAATGGGCGGTATTGTAGCCTCAAGATATTTCCAGGAACATAGTGCTGATCAAAAAGTTGATGTTATCGTTACCTGCGGAACACCATATGAAGGTTCACCGAAGCTGCTCCATTGTGTATTAACACGGCATTTACTCGGAGATACTTTGCAAGACTGGGCATTATTGCTGGGGGGAATGAGTAAGAAACTTAAGACTTCCTTTTTAGGGGTTGGGGAGCTTGTACCATCTGAAAACTATATTAAACGTCTTCCCATGTATAGAAATAAACTGTTTACCGATGAAAATGAGGAATTATCGTTCCAAGATTATCAAGACATATGCCGGAATGAATTTGCAGATTACGATGCATGCTATGAATTTCAGAAATCATTAAAGGCTGGATATTATAATGCGCTGCTTAAGTACGACAAGTCATATTTTATTGTGGGAATAGGTCAGCCTACAATTACGGCGATAAAATTCAGATCTGTAAATAATAACATTAACAAAGAGCTATATGAAGATGATCTCAAATATACAATTAACGGTGATGGAACTGTCCCGTATTACTCAGCAAGCATCAGTGAACAGCTGAATAACCTTGAGAAAGGTGTACGAGTTTTAACGTTCAGCACAAATCACGGAGGAGTTGTAAGTGAGGACGAATGCATTGACTGGATAATCAGCAAACTCAATAACCAGACTTCAGACATACCAGGAAGCAATATGCGAAATGACGGCTATATTGTTGTTCGTATTGCGTGTCCCGTTGATGTCAGCATATCGAACCCCTCAGGTGAAGAACTCAATTCGTCACTTGAAAATTTCAAGAGTTCATCTTCATTCGGGAGGCTTGATGTTATAGGTCTCAGCGATGATATTAAAATGTTGTGCGTCAATCATTCACCGAATTTCTCGATTACTCTTAACGGAACGGATACGGGCACGATGGATTACGATATACGCTATTTCAATGGGAACGATGAAATTTACAAGGAAGACTCCTTCAGAAATATTCCAATAACGCCTAATACGTTCATTAAGACAGGTACGGACGACTCGAAAACTACAGTGCTTGAAATCGATAACGACGGCGACGGTGAAGTTGATGATTATCTTGTTCCGAACAGCTCATTAGGAAGGATAAATATTACGAAGCAGCCCGCGAATCAGAGCGTGAATGCGGGAGAATATGCGAACTTTACTGTTGAGGCATCAGGAAACGGCTTAAGTTATCAATGGAATATTAATCGCAACGACGGCAGAGGCTGGACGATAATAACCGGCGCGACAAGTTCAGCGTATTCAAGCGGCCCTGTAAGTTTATTTGATGACGGGAATAAATATCATTGCCTAATAACTGACGATGAAAATCATACAGTAAGCACAAATTCAGTAAGCCTGTCAGTTTCTCAGGGCGGCAATAATATCATTGACGATAATAATAATGGTGAAAATAATATCGGAGAATCAAACGGAGGCGGAGGATGTGAAGTATCAGGGTCCTTTGCATTAATGCTGTTTGCCGGCATGATTATTCTGAAGAGGAAGATTGCGCGCTAAACATCATCATGATATGAGAAAGTTTTCAGCAGTTTAGAGGAGAAATTCTCTGGCTGCTTTTTTTTATGTTGAGCACGTAAATAAACTTGTTGCCTCATGAAAAGTTTGAGTTTATAATTTTTCACAATTCACATAATCAATCTCAGAATTAATTTTCAGCTCAGACATTAAAATTTCACAAGGAGGAAAAATATCTTGAAGCTGATATTTCTAGACATCGACGGCACTTTAACGTCTCCAGGCGAGAATACGCCCCCACAAAGTGCTGTTGACGCAATCGCTGAAGCACGCGCAAAAGGGAACAAAGTCTTTCTCTGCACAGGCCGCAATCCTGACATGTTACGCCCGCTTTTACGCTTCCAGTTCGACGGATTTATCTCATGCGCAGGAGGTTATGTCGCTGTCGGAGAAAAATACGATGAAATTCTCTACAATCACCCGATGACTGACGAACAAAGAGATATCGCGTTAAAAACTCTTCACGACAACGGAGTTTTCTGCACAATCGAAGCTGAGGGCGGCTCTTGGGGTGATGAAAATCTCGGCGACTTCTTAAGCTCACAAGGAGAAGGCAACAGTGAACTTGAACGTTGGAGAAAAGCTCTCTCGGCCAATTTAGGGATTAAGCCAATGCGGGAATATGACGGCTCACCAATTTATAAAGTCGTCATAATGTGCACAAAACTTTCACAGCTTGACGACGCGAAAAAAGCTCTCGGCGACAAATTCAATTTCGTTGTTCAGGACGTAAAAGTCGGCAATTCGGATCAGACTTGCGTAAACGGTGAAATTATCGATAAGGCTTTCAACAAGGGATTAGGCGTTGAAATTATTTGCAAGCATTTCGGAGTTCCCATTGAGGACACTGTAGGATTTGGGGACAGCATGAACGATTTGGAAATGATACAGACTGTAGGCTTCAGCGTCTGTATGGCGAACGGTTCGGAAAAACTGAAGAAGCTCTCTGATATGGTCTGCCCGTCAGTGAGTGAAGACGGTTTAGCGAAGGCGTTTGCGGATTTACACTTAATTTAATTTTTCGGGAGGTTTTATTTCATGGCACTGGATTACAGAAAATGTGCTGAGGAAATCGTTTCACACATCGGCGGGCGTGAGAACATTGTTCAGGCTGCCCATTGCGCTACTCGTCTTCGTCTGGTCATCAAGGACAACGGCAAAGTCGACAAGAAAGCCCTTGAGAACGTTGACGGCGTAAAAGGAATGTTTGAGAACAACGGCCAGCTCCAGCTCATAATCGGAACTGGAACGGTCAACAAGGTTTATGCAGAGTTCTTGAGCGTTACGGGAATGACCGAAGCCACGAAAGATGACGTTAAAGCGGCGGCGGCGGCAGGTCAGCCAATCTGGAAGAGAATGTTGAAGGCGGTCGGCGACGTATTTGTTCCTATTCTTCCGGCAATTGTCGCGTCAGGCTTGATGATGGGATTTGTCGAGGCTATGGGTAAAGTTTATCCTGAGTTTGCAAATACTTCATGGTATGACTTCTTAGACATGGTTGCGAACACGGCTTTTGCGTATTTACCTGTTATCGTCGCAATCTCAGCGGCTCGAGTTTTCGGCGGCAATACGTTCTTAGGAGCTGTTATCGGTCTTGCCATGATCCACGCGAATTTGGTAAACGCTTGGGTTGTCGGTTCACTTGAGACAATTCCGCAGTGGAACTTCAACATTTTCAACTTTATTTTCAGCGTTCAAAAGGTCGGTTATCAAGGTCACGTTATCCCGGTAATTATTGCCGTATGGTTAATGTGCACGATTGAGAAATGGCTTCATAAGCATACGCCGGAAATGATTGACTTGTTCGTAGTTCCGTTTACGACAGTTCTTGTTACGACGTTCTTGACGTTCACGATTATTGGCCCGATTTTCTCACAGTTAGAGAGCTGGGTATTAATCGGAGCACAAATCCTTGTTAAGAACCCGATTGGTTCGGCAGTAATGGGAGCAATTTATCCTTGGACGGTTGTTATGGGACTTCACCACATGTACAACGTTATTGAGGCCGGAATGCTTGCAGTTGAGGGCGGACTTAACACGTGGATGCCGATAGCTTCAGCCGCGAACTTCGCACAGTTTGGAGCATGCTTAGCGGTAGGTTTCAAGGCAAGACAGCAGAGAACGAAAGTTGTCGCAATTCCTTCATCATTATCAGCGGCACTCGGAATTACTGAGCCGGCAATCTTCGGTATCAACTTACGTTTCTTCAAGCCCATTATCGCTGGAATGATCGGCGGAACGGTCGGAGCACTCTACGGAGCATTCACAGGAATCGGCGCGAAAGCCTACGGAGTTACAGGAATTCCCGGTTATTTGACGATTGCCCAGCCCATGCAGTACACAATTCTTCTTGCAATTTCCGGCGGTATTGCGTTCGTACTTTCATGGATTATGTGGCATGAAGAGACACCCGAAGCCGAAGCAGCTCCAGCCCCTGCAGCGTCAGAGCCTGAGAAGGTTATGGAGTTCGGAACTGTAATTTCTTCATCAGCAGGTGAAATTGCCCAGTGCACAGCCGGTAAAGTTATCCCGTATACTGAAATTCCAGACCCGACATTTGCGGCCGGAACACTTGGACAGGGCGTAGGAATTGTTCCGGAGGACGAGTTCGTTTATGCTCCTATTGACGGCGAGATTTCATCAGTAGCAGAGAGCAAACACGCAATCGGTATCAGCGGCGAAAACGATATGGAAGTCTTAATTCACGTCGGAGTTGATACGGTTGAGATGAACGGCGATGGCTTTGAAGATTTCGTTAAAGAGGGCGACAAAGTGAAAAAAGGCCAGAAGATTATGAAGTTTGACCGCGAGAAAATCAAGAAGGCCGGACATCCTGATACGGTCGTTTTGCTTTTAACGAACAGTGATGATTATGACGGCGTGAAATTTGGGGCAGACGTTTAATTTACACGCTGAGGAATAAAAATCGGCCTCCTCTGTTACGACAGGGGAGGTTTTTTTATTGTGAAATTGATACAGTCGAGAAAAATTTTTAACGAAATAATATAACATGTTCTATTTTTGCGATGGCTTGACAAGTTTGACATAATGTTAATGTAGATAAAATCTTGTTTATCCACGAAAGGAAGTATATTTTTATCATGGCTAAAGATTTAGGCTCGCTGCCTGCTGTATTCCCTATGCCGGTTCTCATGGTTGCAACTTACGGAGAAGACGGAAAAGTTGACGTTATGAACGTAGCTTGGGGAAATATCTGCACAATGGACAAAATTGCGCTTAATTTGGCTCCAGAACGCAAAACTCTCAAGAATATTCGCGCTAAGAAAGCCTTCACAGTAGCACTTGCCGACGAAGCTCACATCAAAGAGGCTGACTTCTTAGGGACCGCTTCAGGCAACACAATGGCTGACAAATTCGAGCGTACAGGACTTCATGCCGTGAAAAGCTCACGAGTTGACGCGCCAGTAATCACCGAATTTCCCGTAACAATGGAATGTGAACTCGTTGAAGAACGTGAAAGTTTCGGCGAAATCAAAGTTACAGGGAAAATCGTAAATGTCATCGCTGACGAAAAAGTTTTAGATGAGCACGGAAAAGTTGACGCGAAAAAGTTAAAGCCCGTAATGTTCGACCAGTTTAGAAATACTTATTACTCAGTCGGAAGCGAAATCGCTAAAGCCTGGCGTGTCGGTGCAGAACTCATGAAGAAATAATTTTATTCTGAGGGGGGTAAAATTTTTCATGAAAGGTGCTCAAGATGCCGGAGCTGATTGCGAACTCGTTCATCTTTATGATTACAGCTTCAAAGGATGCGTTTCATGTTTTGCGTGTAAGCTCAAGACTGCAAAGACTAACGGATTATGCGCAATTCATGATGACTTAAGGCCAATTCTCGAAAAAGCATTAGCTAGCGATTTTATCATCATGGGAAGCCCTGTTTATTTTAGTTACCCGACATTGATAAAGTTATTCACTCAGCGATAATTTACAACGCGTCAAGGCTCGTACTCGGCGATTGTGAAGTCTTATGCGCTTATAACACTTATCAATTCAGGGATTACTCGAAATATAATGCTAGTATGTTTAGTGAAAGTGTGAAGGCTGAACATCGAGAAAAAGTTTTCCCGGAAGATTTGCGCAAGTGCAGAAAAAGTAAAATTTCCCCCTCACAATGCTACAAGGGGGATTTTGTTACATTCGCCACATATTCTGAAAGCGTCTCTGTTCTTTGCTCTCGTTTAACATCCTCTCAGCCTCGTCGATTAAGCCCGAAATCGTCTCAGTCTTGCTGAACTGTTCGTATTTCGCCCAGCCGATATTTACGTGAATATAACGCTTCAACCCGCTCACAATCGAAGCATTGCTGATGTAATTTCGTATATGTTCAATAAATAATTCACGTTCTTCATCGTCTTGAATATCCGCCGTCAAGATAAATTCATCGCTGTAATAATGCGCAATAAAACATTCATGCTCCTCATCACGGAATTTTTTCAAGGCCTCAGCAATCATAATCAAAATTTTATCGCCCTCTGAACGATCATAATCCGAGTTTATCGATGATAAATCCTCAACGTCAGCCGTGAATAAATGCAACAGTTCCGGATTAGCCTGCCTCATACGTTCCGAAAGCTCATGCATCAATCCGTTCTTGTTCGGAATTTCCGTTAAAGGGTCAATCGATACTAAGCTGTCAGCATAAGAAATATACACGAAAATATCAGCAATTACGATTACATAGCATAAAAACGGCACTTTCCAATTCAAAGTTTGAAGAGGCCCGCAGATTACAAAAAATGCTGGATATATCGCCATCAACGGAGCAACATCACGCTCATAACGAGACATCTTACGCCGGCGGATTACTGCAAGAATTACAGCTAAAGACGGATATGCTATATGAAGAATATACATAAACGTAATTAACGGCCCGTTGGTAATCCCATCGCTCCCAATCTTTACAAACCAGCCCGTATAAGTTGAAAGCAAAATCATAATCACGTTGAAGCCAAAAGGAAGTGCAGCTAAAATTTTGTTCTTGACAGACTTCAATAATGCTGATTTCTGGTAAAACTCAATGTAAATAAATACAAACCAGCATACTGCCCCAAAAGAAATAAAATTCAAAGATAACGCAATAAACTGAGATATAGGCGTTGAAGAAATTATTGATATGTCAACAAGAACTCTTAATATTCCGGAAAATGCGAACAAAATTTGAATGGATAACAATCTGCCCCAGATCACTCTTGCTTCAGTATAGTCCGAAGAACTCTGCTGACGATAAAGCAATATCATTAGGATTATCGCACAGACAACATAAGCTTCTATCTTGAATAAGGCATATCCCGTGTTATTAAATACTGCTGAGAACTCGCTAAACATTCTTGTTACAGCTTCAGCAAAATTCATCTCGCACTCTCCTCCCTAATCTCAGTTTTAATCTTGAAACTTTTTATTTTCCCGGCAATTTCATCAAGCAAAATTTTTGCCCTGTCAGCTTCACGCCGAGAATATTCTTCAGCAAGTTTCGCGTCCTCACTCATCATGTCAATATACCTGTAAGAATTTCCCATCAAGTCATATGCTCCGATTAAGCCCGAATGAATTTCATTGAGCTCATTAATTTTTGTCGTGCTGAGTTCGTTAATTTTCGCTGAGAGTGAAACAATTTCTTCATGGGAATTGTCAAGTTCAGCCCTTATGTTAAAGTTGTAAAACGTTAATATTCCTGTGGTTATGAGCAATACGGCCATTAAGACAGCTTTTAGGAAAAATAACTTTGACTTGAGAGTTTTATTGCTGTGTAAATTAAGTTTCGTGTTATTAGGTTTAGAATTTTTCAGCCAGTTCATGAACTCAATGTACGAAAAATTTATCCTGTCGAATTTCTCATCCAGGCATGAGCGCATGAAATTAACGCTTTCTTCCCACTTTGACGCAAGAGTGAGAAAAATTTTCATGGCCTCGTCGTATTCATCAAGCTCACACAAGAATGAAAATCTCACTTGCCGGCCTTCACGGTCTTTTCCGCCGGTCTTCATTCCTCCAGCAAGAACGTAAAATCTCCCGTCGTCCTCGTTCAAAACGTTAAAAGGCTCTTCGGTCCCGGTTATTCCTGAAATTTTGAGATTGTCCATGAAGATTTTCTCGGCTTCATCTCCGGCCAATTCCCCAGAATTTTTGTAAACTCTGTAATCATTCTCACGAGTTCTAGTCAGAAACAAGAAATCACACATTTATTCTTCTCCGTCATCATCAGGAAGCCCGATTAACTCACGGCCTGAAATTATCTCTGAGCCTTTGACGTTTTCATTTATTCCCTCACGGATTGACGCAATAGTTTTGTCGAGATTTCCCATTCCGAAGACGAAATTGAACGCTGATTTGAGTTTCGAGCGTGAACTAATCTTCTTGTATTGTTCCAGCAAAAAGCTCATCGCGTAACGTAAAGGCTGGTCGGTGTCCTCAGGCATGAATTTACTTCCTGTAATCCTCCTGAAAACTTGAACAGGCTCATTATCCCGGACTTCAAAGCGGCTCAACTGGACATTTCCCATCGTCTTAACCGGAAGCAAAGCAATCGCTAATTTCCCGTAATAAGGTGATGAAATACTCGCAAGTTTTATCGTCCTGGCAAAAGCGCGTTTCACAGTCTCGCGTAATTCTTCGGTATCGCGTTCATTGGCAAGATATTTTTCACACTTAACCGGCACAAGAATTATTAATTTATCCTCGTCAGATTGAGCTAAACTATTCTCGATTACGTATTCAATCTCATCAATGCCGGCGTAATTCTTATATTTTCCGTCATATTGCATCAAATACGGCGAATTTATCACGGCCATAATCACCGAAGAATTTATTGTTTTCTCTGAGACTTCCTCAAAATGTGAGGACTGTTCGGGATTTCTCGGGTTAATCCAGCCGCCGGGAAAATCAAAAAATCTCACAGGCACATTCTTTCTCGTCCCTTTGAGAGTAAACGGGTATTCTTGGGACGTGTCAGTTCCTTCAATGCCGCCGCTGAAAATTATTTCCCGGTTATTGTCCTCAGCTTCAAGTTTTAGTCTTGCGTAAGCGTCGCTGAGTTTCTTGAAAGTTGCTTCGTCCTCAGGAGAAAATGCTCCCTTCATGACGCGCGAGAAATATTCATTCATGCAGGCTAAAAGTGTAGTTTTTCCACAGCCCGAAGGTCCTAAAACTGTGAACCATAATTCATTAGTGCTCATTTTTTCACCTCACTTAAACGGGTTCGGAATTCTTATGCTGTCGTTTAATTTCTTCGTGAGCCTGTTGACTTCAGCTTGCAATCTCTCATTCTCAGCCTTCAACTCGTCAGCCTGTTTCTTGTAAGTATTTGCCATTTCCATAGCTCTGTCTTTTTCTTCCTGAAGAGTTCTAGCTTCGTTACGGGCTTTGTTGCGTTCGAGAATTGCCGCACGTTCAGCCTCTTTAGCTTCGGAGATTTCCTGCTCGGCTTGGGCGCGTGTCTGTTCTGCTTGGGCGCGGGCTTGTTCTGCCTGAATATTGCTCTCGTCGATTATTTCCTGCGCGTTCTCGCTTAAACTTTTTACGGCGTAATATCCTGCTCCTGCGATTGCAAGAATGATTATTATCACGGCTGAAATTTTTAACGCCGTCCCCAAAATACTTTTATCCTGAGGTTTTGACGGCTGAGCTTGTTTTCTGGGTTTAGGCTCTAAGAGTTCATTACCGCAGAGAACTTCATAATTTCCTCCGGTTAAGCCCGCAATTTTCTTCACAGTCTCGCCCGAAATTTCCCCGTTATGAATGAGAAAACTCACGGCCAATTTCATAACGAGTTCTGCTCCTGAAGGCTTAAAGTTTACGTTCTTGTCTCGTCTGAAGATTTCGCCCGTAATTTTCCCGTTCTCCCTCAGGAAATCAGCAAAGCCAACTCCTCCCATCGTATTAACCGGAAGTACAACGATTGCCGCACGTCCTCTGTAACCTTCCGCCAAATCTCCCAAGAATGAAATTATCTTTGAAGTCAACGCGTGATTATCCTGACGAGTATAGACTTCTGATTTTAACGGTGAAATTATTAACAAAGCGTCGTCGTCAGAACTCTCAAGGGCATTAATGAACATCTCTTTAGCTTCGGAAATTCCGGATTCAGCCTCAAATCCATTCATCAACAATGGAGCGTCAACAGCCGCAATAAATATATTCGTTCCGTCAAAGTCTTCCGGGTTCTCCTGAAAGAAAAAGTGAACTCCGTCTTTCATCGCAAATTCATATTCCCAGTTCTCTTTTTCGGATTTGTTAAACGCTACGGAGAAACTTGATTTGTCGGAAGTCGCTTTAGCTTCGAGATCCTTATAAACTTTGTCGAGAGCGTCAAAATCTTCGGCCTCAGGAAGTGAGAAATATCCGGGCAACTTTTCACGTAATGCCTCGTAAATACACGCAATCAGTGAAGATTTTCCTGATCCGTTACGTCCTGTTACAGCAATATTAATCTCGCTCATTTTATGCCCCCTGATATGCAAAGTTGAAGTTCATATTGTCGCAAAGTGTCAAAGTCGTGTTCAGAGGCCCTATGATTTTTCCGTATGCTTCGGCTTTAGCTTGTGAGCTTCCGAACTCTTCCGGCCAGATGTCGCCCCTGACATAACGATAAAGCGCTCGCCATTGAGTTTCAAGTTTTATGCTGGCAATATACCTGTCGCGTCTGATTAGGTCGTCGACGAAAGTATTTGCTACGGAAAATGCGAACTCGTTAGGCTCTGAGTAAATCTCTTCACGGTCAAGGCTCTCACGTAAAGTTGCAAGAGTATCTTTATAAATTTCGATTAACGACGAGTAAAGGCCTTCTGTGCTTGTTAAGATTGCTCGGCGCTGACGGGATTCTTCTTTCATTGGGTCAAGTAAATTCAACGCTTCACGGATTAGAGGCTGTATTCTGTTCTGACAGCTTATAGCCGCTTCATCGAGTTTCTTTAGTCCATCAAGTAACGTCGGCATAATCTCGGATTTATCGGCTTCAATGAAATCTATAATCTCACGCAAAATTCCTGAGCCTTCAGCCTTAAAATGCAAGTTGAGTTTTCCGTTCTCGGCCAAAATCTTACACAGAGCTTCTTTCATCGGGATTAACACGACGCGTTGAAGAGTTCCGTCTAAGTCCTCCTGCATTTTTCCGCCTAAATCCGTTCTGAGCTGGTGCATTAACTCCGTGTATGCTGCTTCGGGTGAACCTGCACGCCTTATCATTCTTCTCACGGTTTCGGGCGTAATATTCTCAAGTTTTCCTTCATCGGCGGCTTTTTCTTCAAGCTCAAGAGTTTTGTTGAACTGTTCACGTAACTCCGTGCATGGCTGATTTTGTTTCGTTCCTAAGAAGGATTCAGGTTCGACAGCTTCAGCGAGGCCGTCAGTCAAATCATCCCATAAAGTGTCAAATAATTTATCCATGAGTTCACTTGTGCGCTCAAAATTATTCGAACTCGAGAAAACTTTTCTTGCTTCGGTTAAAACGTCATGAAGATTTTTCACGGTGTCATTCATCATATCTTGAAGACTTTTAGCATATTCCCTGTCATTACGTTCGATATTGGCCTGTAAGAAGTCAAGCGCGTGTGCAATTAAACTTTCAGCAACTTCATCTTCATTCTTGCAGTCGACAATTACCGTGCTGGCCGTGTGAATGTCTTTACTTCTTAACGTTAAAGCGAAGTCCTCACATTGTTTAATATTTTCGTCGCGTGAGTTGTGATTGATTACCCAGAATGACCAGTGCTCAATCGGAAGTTTGCGGCCTAAAGCTCGTCGAGCCTGGCTGTAGAGATTAATATCCCTATCGAAAACGTCATCGCCTGTGCTTCGTGGCATTGTTACGAAGAAGACTAAATCAACCTGATCGCTCAAGGCCTCAATCATTCGTTCAGTGTCGCCAATTCTCGTGTCGCCCAAACCTGGAAGGTCAATTAATTTCAGCGCGCCGACTTCCTGATTTGGGAACTTGCAATGAATTTCCACGCTCTCGACCGCCATATGTCTAAAAAACTCTTCGCCTGTAACAGCGTCATTCTGGACGACGTAACGCCGAATTTCGCTCTCAGGAATTTTCGCGCTTCTTCCAGTTCCGATGTAAGATTGATATTCCATCAAGTGAGCCTGTAACTTTTTCAGCTCCCCGATGTAATTTCGCATTCTCGTCTCGTCCTCAATGTTGCTGGTCGTGAAAGTGTCTCTATCAGGAAGGACGTAATGCCGAAATTCTGTTAATGTCTCAGGGATTGCTAGGCCTGGTTTATGTTTCTGAAGCTCCCGAAAATATCTCCCGACCGTATTATTGATAAATTCTTCCTCACTCAGAAAATTAACATAAGCAAAAGTTTCTTCGGCATCCGGGTCATTAATAATGTCGCTTCGAACTCCTGTGCATACGGATCTATCACTGTCGGGGATTACGTCCTCGTTTAAGCGCGTAATAGTCTGAAGGAGTTTGCTTTTTCCTTGACGAGCGAGGCCAATTACGGCGATATTGAGAGTGTCGCGTGATAATCTCCGGTAAATGTTGGTCATGTTAGCTTGAAGTTCATCGGCTTGTTTAGCGTTGAAGCTCCTGAAAATTTCGTTGACTTTTTCGCGTTCAGGGGTTAATGCTTCGTCGGAGAGTGCTGAACTGCAAATCCCCTTGAGCTTTATGAATTGTTCAAGAGTTTTCTCAAGGCTGGTTTTAGCGTCAATTATGCTTTTTGCGAAGGGTTTTCGTCGCTGGATTATGCTTTGAATTTTTTCTCTGCTCAAAGTTTATGCCTCCATTGTAAAATTTTTCTGGAATGTTTACGTTGAATTATACATGCGATTAGCGAAAAACTTATGCTTGAGATTTTTGCGGAGCTATGATGAAAAATAGAACGTGTTATATTTTCTCGTCAGTTCAGCCTGAAAATTTTTATTCGGCGTTTTCTGGTTGAATGCAATTAATTTTTAGGTATAATTTATTTTCGTTCAGACTGTTTCATTATAATTTCATAATTTTTCAAAGGGGAGGTGAGTACCACAATGGCCGACAACCCGACGATCGCGGAGATCAAAGCTGCTGAGACTCAGGCCGCTAATGCTGTGCAGAAAGCCAAAGAAGACGCTGCGAAAAAACTTAATCGAGCTAGTGCAGACGCAGAAAATTCCTTGAAGGAAGCACGACAAAACGCCGCCCGTAACTTCAGGGAAAAAATTCGTAGAGCTGAAGAGGCAGCCGAGACCAAAGCAAAAGCGTTATTGTCCAAGCGTGAAGGTGATGCTAAAGCCTTTTACGGCAAACATAAGGACAAAATCCCAGCTGCTGCTTCATTCATAACGGAAGAGGTGATGAAAAAATATGGGAGTAGCCAGGCTTAAGAAAGCGGAACTGTATTATCACAAATCCGTCCATGAAAAGATTGCCGCAGCTTTGCAGGAAACCGGAGCTTGTCAGATTATCACTACTTCATCAGAAGAAAATCAGCAGAAAATTTCTGACGTTGAAGCATTGTTAGCCTCGATTGATGAAAAGCTCTCAGATGTTCGTTATCTCAACAGGACATTAACCCCGCATTATGTTGATCCAGTTCCGGCACTCGACAGAATGTTAGGTGAAAGACCTGAAGTTACGATGTCAGAACTTGAGGAGCTAGCATCGAAGACGGATTTGAAGAAAATCTGCGATAATACCCGCGCAGTTGAACACGAAACAGGAGAGGTCAGATTGAAACTCTCTGAGGCAAGATTGAACTCTTCAATTTTGTCGGCACTCGAATTTTTTGATTATCCTCTCTCAGTAATAACCGAAGGAACTCGTACACTCACCGGCTTAGTCGGAACACTCAAGGCCGAGAATGTCAACGAGTTCAAAGCGGCATTAGGTGAGTTCTCGAAATTTGCTCAGGACTCGGAATTAATCATTGCTCCCTTTGACGAGAAGGACAAAGCCAGTGAAGTTTACGCCGCATTGATTTATTCGCGCAATATTGAAGCTGAAATCAGAGAAACTTGCGCAAAAAACGGCCTCTCAATCGTGGAAATTCCGGCCAATTTAACAGGAACTCCAGCGGAAGAGAAGGAAAAAGTTATCGCGTCAATCTCTGAGCTTGAAGCTAAGGAAACTGAACTTGCCGGGAAAATCTCAGCACTCGCTGAAGCAAATATTCCGACGGTTCAGAAATTGTCAGATTATTACAACAGTCTCGCAACTCGTTACAACGGGACAGCTAAGAGTGATGAAACAGAATGCACGATGCTCACTAAATTCTGGCTGCCTAAGGAAAAAGCTGACGAGATTAAAGCGAAGATTGAGGAAATTGGCCCGGATATCGAGCTAGTTTTGAATGACCCTGCACCGGATGAAGAGCCGCCGAGTTTGTTGAACAATGGCAATTTAGTCAGACCGTTTAATATTCTCACGGAATTATATTCATCACCGACTTACAGGGGAATTGACCCGACACCGTTACTTGCGCCATTTTTCTGGATATTCTTCGGAATGTGCTTAGGCGATGCCGGATATGCTCTTGTCGTTTTCGGAACAATTTTATACGTCTTCAAGAAGTATAAGAAAATCGGAACGGGCGTGAAGGAATTTATCAGGTTATTCCTGTTCTGTTCGGTTTCGACGTTTATTTACGGCGTAATTTCGGGCTCATTCTTCGGGAATTTCATTGACAGCTTCGTGCCGGTCTTAATCCCGTTAAAGAACTCGTTAATGCTCGTTGATCCGATGAGTAATCCCATGCAAGTTTTAGGGATTTCGTTATTGCTCGGAGTAATTCACCTGATGTTCGGATTATTAATCGCGGCATATGACAAGCTCAGACACGGAGAATTTATTGACGCGCTCGGTAATGACATTTCATGGTTCCTGTTAATCGTGGGCTTATGCTTATTCGGCGTTGGATTGGGCGGAATGCTTCCTCCTCATTTTACGCAGGTTGGCCAGGCAATGGCGATTTTGGGAGCTGTGATAATCTTCTTTTATGCCGGTAAAGGTGAACCGAACATTTTCAAGAAAATCATCAACGGTTTTCTTGCGCTTTACGGTTCAACGTCATATCTGGGCGATATTCTGAGTTACAGCAGATTGTTAGCGTTAGGCTTCGGCTCAGCAGTCATCGGAATGGTCATTAACCTTCTGGGCGGACTTGCGGCTGATATTCCCTATATTGGCTGGCTAATCGCTGTGGTCGTAATAATCGGCGGACATATCTTCAGTATCGCAATCAACATACTCGGCTCATTCGTGCATCCTTTGAGACTTCAGTATGTCGAATTTTTCGGAAAGTTTTACACGGGAGGCGGCGAACCGTTTACCCCGTTGACGCTCTCACAAGAAT
>ERZ842401.3436-NODE-3436-length-19717-cov-4.372037_pt1 | contig 19717 bp, 16 predicted proteins | sample MGYA00521270_ERZ842401 | MGnify/ENA primary metagenome ERZ842401 (study PRJEB31892, sample SAMEA3878208) | bioreactor metagenome | biome: Moose rumen | place: Sweden | collected 2011-10 | study: EMG produced TPA metagenomics assembly of the PRJEB12797 data set... | reverse complement strand
TCTCCTCACGCACAGATCCACCGATAATCTCGCCAATCTGCGGGAACAGCACATCCATAGCGCGCACCGTCTTGCCGTCGTCGTTCTGCTTCATATAGAACGCCTTGATAGCCTTGGGATAGTCGGTGAGGATTACTGGACGCTTGAAGTGCTCCTCCACGAGGTAGCGCTCATGCTCACTCTGAAGGTCAACGCCCCACTTCACGGGGAACTCAAACTTCTTGCCGCTCTCCTCGAGAATCTTGATGCCCTCGGTATAGGTGAGGCGCACGAAGTCATCCTTGAGCACACCGTTCAGGCGCTCGATAAGAGTGTTGTCATACATCTTGTTCAGGAACTCGATATCGTCCTTGCAATGGTCAAGAGCATACTTCACGCAATACTTGATAAACTCCTCGGCAAGATCCATGTTGTCGTTGATGTCGTAGAAAGCCATCTCGGGTTCTATCATCCAGAACTCCGCCAAGTGGCGGGGGGTGTTGCTGTTCTCGGCGCGGAAGGTGGGTCCGAAGGTGTAGATAGCGCCCAATGAAGTGGCGCCAAGCTCGCCCTCGAGCTGACCGCTCACGGTGAGGCTTGTCATCTTGCCAAAGAAATCCTTGCTGTAGTCAATCTTGCCGTCCTCGGTGCGAGGCATGTCATTGACATCAAGAGTAGTTACCTGGAACATCTCGCCTGCTCCCTCGGCATCGCTCGAGGTGATGAGCGGAGTGTGCAGATAGAAGAAACCCTTGTCATTGAAGAACTTGTGGATGGCAAATGCCAAATGGTGACGGATGCGGAAAATGGCACCGAAGGTGTTGGTGCGCATACGCAGATGACCTATCTCGCGCAGGAACTCCAGGGTGTGACCTTTCTTCTGCAAGGGATAATCCTCGGCGGGAGCAGTGCCATACACCTCAATCTCCTCGGCCTGAACCTCATAGCTCTGACCCTTGCCCATCGAAGCGACAAGTTTTCCTATCACGCACAGGCTTGCTCCAGTGGTAATGGGCTTGAGTTGCTCCTCAGTAAATTGCTCAAGATTTACAACGATTTGAAGGTTGTTGATAGTGGAGCCATCGTTAAGAGCGATAAACTGCACATGTTTGTTACCACGACGGGTTCTCACCCAACCTTTCACACACACTTGCTGACCTTCAAGCTCTCCGCTGAAGGCATCAACAATTTTTGTTCGTTTTATTGCCATAATTTTTAATTCAACTTGCGGCAAAAAAGCCGCAAGTTGAAGGTTAAAGTTTATTGTTTAGAGTTTATTATCTTTCACTCAAACGAGTTTTGTTTCAAGAAGTTAACCTCTTCCTGCGTGAGGTAGCGCCACTTGCCGCGGGCAAGATTCTTCTTGGTCAATCCGGCGAAATACACGCGGTCGAGCTTCACAACGTGATATCCCAGTGCCTCAAAGATGCGGCGAACCACACGGTTGCGGCCAGAGTGAATCTCGATGCCTGCCTGCTTGCGGTCGGTAGGGCTCACATAGCTCACTGCGTCGGCATGGATGGGACCGTCGTCAAGCTCCACGCCGTCGGCAATGTGCTGCATGTCGTCCTCGCTGATGGGTTTATCAACCCACACTTGATATATCTTCTTCTTGACATATTGCGGATGTGTGAGCTTCGATGCCAAGTCGCCATCGTTGGTGAGCAGCAGCACACCGGTAGTGTTACGGTCGAGACGCCCCACGGGGTAGATACGCTCATCGCAGGCACCCTTCACATAGTCCATCACGGTCTTGCGACCGTTGGGGTCATCGCTAGTGGTGACACAGTCTTTAGGCTTGTTGAGAAGCACATAGCACTTCTTCTCAGCCTCTACAACCTGATCGTTATATTCCACGATGTCTTTAGGAGTGATTTTGATACCGAGCTGGTCAACCACCTCGCCATTCACCTTGATAACGCCCTTCTGGATCAGTTCATCAGCCTCACGACGCGAGCAGATGCCAGCATTGGCCATGAACTTGTTGAGGCGCATGGTGGTGTTAGGATCAATCATTGGCTCCTCATACTCAATGCGCTGAGGACGAGGAGTGAAACGCATCTGCGGGCGCGGTCCCTGCATCTTGCGTCCTCCATGCTGGTTACGCTGGTTGCCATAACCACCGCGCTGCTGATAGCCGCCACGTTGCTGATAACCGCCTTGCTGGCGATAGTTGCCACGTTGCTGGTAGGCCCGCTGTTGATAACCGCCCTGGGGACGGTTATAGGTGCGTTGCTGGTAGTTGTTATTACCTTCCTGCTGCTCACCCTCACCTTGCTGTGGACGGTTGTAATTGCATTGCTGATAACCGCCACGCTGCTGATAGCCATCGCGCTGCTGATAGCCACCGCGCTGCTGATAGCCACCGCGCTGCTGGTAACCGCCACGTTGCTGATAACCGCCACGCTGCTGATAGCCGCCTTGATAGTTGCGTTGTTGATAGCCTCCCTGATGGGGACGGTTGTAAGAACGCTGTTGATAACCACCTTCATGGTGATCGGAGCCGGTATTTTCACCGGCATGTGTTTCACGATTGTAATCGATATTCTCCTGCTGGGGAGCATTAACTTCATTCTCGTCCATCATAGGACGTGCCTCGCCAATGCGAGGTCTCTTCGGTTTTTTCTCTAAATTCTCATCCATAGCTGAGATTAAGTCAAAAATAATGGTTAGTAATTTATAATCTAGTAAATTTCGTGACCTCTCGGTCGCGTCGATAATTTTTTATAGTAGTTTCTTTTATTACCTAGTAAACTTTTTGCAAAGATAATGCTTTTAATTGAATACAAAAGCATTTAAAATAAAAATTTATCTTATTTTTTAATTATATTAATGTTTTCACTGAAGAATAAGGGAGACGCAGCAAGCATCCCCCTCACATTAAGGTTGGCGATAAAATATATTGGGTTATTAATTACTGAGTCCACTTTAAAAAGTGGCGTTTTTTAAAGTGGACTCAGTTAATTACTTTTTGTTTTCAAGCACTTGTTTAATGCCTTCAATCAGTGTGTCTAATGTGGTGCCGCCTAGGTCGAGACGCTCAATCTTGAGGTTCTGCAACATGCCCGGAAGGTTCTCGGCCATAATCACGCGAGGGTCTTTCTTGAGGTTCTCCAGCTCCACCAGCAGCTGCTGGATGGCGATGTCATGCTTCTGAAGTTCCACCTCCAGCTCCTTCTTCTTCAGTTCCAGCTCGGCCTGCAAGGCTTGTGTCTTGTCTTCCTCGACTATGGTCTGGCGCTGCTCGAGCATCTGCTGGCGCTTGAAATCTTCTTCATCCTTAAATAGCTCCCATTTCTGAGCCATCTCTTCTTTCTTGATGGCATGGTCTTGCTCGCGACGATGTTTCTCAACCTCTGTCTTGTCGTTGATTTCCAAGAGTTGAAGCTGTTTTTTTCTCTCGCGGTCGGCAAGCTCGCTCTGCTGCTTGATAATTTTTGTCTGGTCGCTCACTCGTATCTTCTGCTCCTCTATCTCTTTCTCTGTCTCGATAGTGTTTCGCTCCGCCTCCAACCTCACCGAGTTGCGGAACTGCGCCTGCATGTTGTCGAACAGCGTCTTCGACAAGATTCTCACATTCTTTATCTCGATTGTTTCTACCACGATGCCCCATTGCTCGCAGATGTATCCCAACTCCTGCTTCAGCTGCTGGATGATTGTGCCTCGCTTGCGCAACACCTCCTCAATGGTCATGTTGGCGACCATGTGGCGGATGGCACTCTCAACAACATCCTGCAGAAAGACGCTCACCTGTTCTAGGGTATCTTCATCCTGCATGAAGTCGAAGTGTTGATAAATCTTTTTGGGCTCGCCAACCTTCCAGATGGCAAAGCCGCTGACCTCCACACCTTGGTTCTCACGGCTAATCTGGTCGGCAACAAAGGTAATGTTTTTCACGTTACCCGGGATGATCACATACTGAATGCGAGGAGTGCAAAAAAATCGGAAGCCACGCCCCTCTTTTACAATTTCGCCTTTCTTGAAGACGATGGCATAATCTGAAGGGCTCACAGTCACAAATCGATAATTACTCATTCATAAATACCCTAATTCGTGTCGGGCACAACTGCTAAAAATCAAACAATAACTATCTCTTTTTTAGTGTAACAAAGATACAATTTTTTCTTCTCATTTCAAAGACTTTTACATGAAATTTATTAATTCTTAAAATCATTTTAATGTTTTTTACAAAAAAATCGAGCTCAAAAATCTTTTTTTGAATAAAATTTCACTCAAAGCATTGCGCATTAAGAAAATTGTTGTACCTTTGCCCCGCAATTTTGCGCAAATTTAAAAAATTAACACAATGTACTTAGATCAAGAGAAGAAAAAAGAGATCTTTGGCACCTACGGCAAAAGCAATACTGATACTGGCTCACCCGAAGCGCAGATAGCATTATTCTCATACCGTATTGCCCACTTGACCGAGCATTTGAAGGTCAACAAGAAGGATCATAGGACTCAACGTGCTCTTAAGATGCTTGTTGGTAAGCGTCGTCGCCTGTTGGATTATCTCATCCGCACCGACATCAACCGCTACCGCGCAATCATTGCCAAGAAGGAGCTTGGCATTCGCAAGTAATAACTTATCAGCACCCAAAAGTCTTAGGTGGAAAGTCCCTGCAATAGAAGAAGTATTGCAGGGACTTTTGTTTAATCTTTTAGCCAACAAGCTGACATGTGACAAGCTGACATAGCAATGGATTTTGAACTAACATAACAACAAAGACATGAGACACCTTTATATAATAGTGACTATAATCATTTGCAGCGCATTTTCCTCTGTGGCGCAAGATGAGATTCTTGAGGGCGACCTGCTTTTTGCTTACAGCACCACAACGGGCAAAGCCATCAGCGATGCCACGGTGCATGACACCACTGCCCTGCCCATCTACCATGTGGCTATCGCCACATGGGTCGATAGCAAGCTCTATGCCCTGGAGGCGATTGACGAAGGTGTGTTGCTCACACCTTTTGAAGATTTCAAACAACGCACCATCAGCAAGGGAGGTGTGCTGATAGGTCGTCTTAAAGACCGCAGCGGCGTGGAACAGAGCGTGAGCAACGCCATGGAGCACCTAGGCAAACCCTACGATGACCTTTACATGATAGACACACAGGAGATTTATTGCAGCGAACTGGTGCAGTTGAGCTATGTGAACGGCAAAGGGCAACGCATCTTCCCCCTAATCAATATGTCATTCCACGACAATAAGGGCCACATCCTCGACTACTGGCGAGAGCATTACGCAAAACATGGCATGACAGTCCCCGAAGGTGCCCTCGGCACCAACCCGGCACAAATCGCACAAGACCCAGCAGTGGAAATACTCCCACCGCAATAAAAATTATTGCAATTATCGTTTTTCGTCGATTCTAATTGTTTGACAGAACGTCGTCAAGACCGATTAGGGTTTATGGTTACAGCACTGTGAGTGCCACAACGATTATTCCACAGCTTTCCATTCCTTGATGGTGCGGGTCTCGGGATCGACCGTCACACCCACTTTCACCTTGCGACGAGGGTCGTTCCAGTAGGGGATGAGATAGTTCTTCTCGTCGATTTGCGCAAGAGCGTCGTCAACTGTTGCTGTAGATGAAATCTTGAGTTCTATAACATAGATGGTGTTGCGGCTCTTCATCACCACATCGCAGCGGCCACGCGCGTTTCTCACCTCGGTATTGGTCTCAATGCCTATGCAGTCAAACATCACGCGCAGCAGAGTCTCAAAGTCACGCTCAGTTTTGTTGCTCAAGTCATAAGGCAATGCTGAAAGGTACTTCTGAGCGGCAATGAGAGCGGCGTCGATGTCATCGGCAACCATAGCTTTTTTAGCGGCAATAAGCAGAGAGCGATTATCGCTTGCCGACGGACTCAAATATCGAGGCATCAATGATTTGTAAAGTCCAGAATGCACCTCCTGATTGGGGATGCCAAGAGTATAGATGTCGGACTCAAAATCATAGTCCTTAATGGTGAGATAGCCACTCTGATACATAATGGGGATTGCGCTGTCCACGTTGTCGAACGGCAAATCAAAATCACTCTTGAACAGCTGGGTGTTCTCTATGTCACTAAGTTGGAAGTTATACTTGTCGAGAACCTTTATTAACGCCGAGGGGGTAGCACTGCTAAACCAATAGTTCTCAATTTCCTCGGCACTGAAAGTGTTGACAAGACTAAATGGGTTAAATACATCTATCAGCTTGGGGCCAAAGTGGTAACCGTCGTAGCGATCGCGCAGACGCTGGAGAATCTCTTCGGGCTTAACTCCATATTTCTCGGCAATAGACGCTATATCCTCCTTGAAATTCACTTCAAGCTCCTCGGCTGTGATGCCGCATATTGCTTCCCATTTCTCCTGCATCGAAATGTTGGTCAAGTGGTTGATGGTCGAGAATATCGACATCTGCGAGAACTTGGTGATACCGGTGATGAACACAAAGCGCAGATGCTCTGCCATGTTCTTCACTGGACCGTAGAAGGAGTTGTAGATGCTTCTTATGACATCCATCTTCTCGGGCTCGTCAATGACATTGAGTACTGGGGAGTCGTACTCGTCGAAGATGAGCACGGCACGGTTGCCGGTGCGCTCGTGGGCGGTGATAATGAGCATTTTAAGCCGGTCTCCAAATGACAACTGGGCATTGCTTAAGTCATATTTCTTTTCAAAATTGCTCAAAATCAAGTCAAGTGACTGAGCCACATAGTCAGGATTGTCGTGCTTGCATTGTGACATATCGAAGTGAAAAACAGGATATTCTATCCACTCTTTCTCAAGCTTTTCGATGGCAAGACCTTTGAACAACTCTTTGTGACCCTGGAAATAATGCCGCAAGGTAGAGCACAACAGCGACTTGCCAAACCGCCTGGGACGGCTCAGAAACATAGCGTTGCCATAATTATTGGCTAAGTCATAGATATACTCGGTCTTATCTACATAGACAAAACCATCAGTTCTGATCCTTTCAAAGTCCTGCACTCCGGCAGGGAAACGACGTCGTGCCATAGCTTCAGTAGAATAGTAAATTAGTAGAGTAGAAAACAGTTAACTCTAAACTTGAGAACTTTTTTTATCGCTTACAAAATTACAACAAGTTAATTAAAACACCAAATTTGCCCTGATTTTTGTTTATCACAAATAGGTCATTAGGATTGGGGTTATGAAACGTACTGTTTTACAGAGCTACAACGGGAAAAACGCATTCATAGTGCCAGCGAGATACCGTAGGCGAGAAGGACGTAACGCAGGAACTTGCCGGCGGTCATGCACGAGAAGGTGATGGGTTGGTTGGAGCGCATCAGTCCCAGGGCGATGAGGAGCACGTTGCCGAAAATAGGTATAAATCCCCAGAATGCGACCCACGCGCCACGTCCCTGCAGCCATCGCTGCATTTTGTCGAGTTTCTCTTTCTTTACATGAAAATATTTCTCTATCCAATCAATGCGTCCCAGGCGACCCATATAGTAGGTGAGCAAGGCGCCCAGCACGTTACCCACTGTCGCCCAGATTATCAGTCCCCATTTGTCGAGCCCGGCAGCCATGAGTCCCAGCATCACCACCTCACTGCTAAAAGGCACGACACTGCCGGCCAGTATCGCCGACAGGAACATGCCCCAATATCCATAGTCGATTAATGCCTGCTCCATCTCCAGCTAACAAGTAAACGAGCTAACGAGCAAACAAGGCAATAGAATACAATAAAGCCATTCTCAATGCTCATTTATAATGACGCCAGGAATTTCTCCACATCGAGGGCGGCGCGGCAGCCGGTACCTGCGGCAGCCACCGCCTGACGGTAGCGCGGGTCGGCGACATCGCCGGCGGCAAACACGCCTTCCACACTTGTGGCGGTGGTAATTTTATCGGTCATAATGTAACCTTGCTCATCAAGTTCGAGTTGCTCATTTAAGAATGCGGTGTTAGGCTGGTGCCCGATGGCGAGGAAGAAACCGTCGATAGCGATGTCAAATTTCTCTTCTTTCTCAGTTCCTTTATATTTAATAAGGTGTGCGCCCTCTACCCCATTCTCGCCAAAGAGTCCGAGGGTATTGGTATTGAAGAGAATTTCGATGTTCTCTTTTTCCTTCACGTGCTGCTGCATGGCGGCACTGGCACGCAGATAGTCTTTGCGCACAATCATATAGACCTTGCTGGCGAGGTTGCTCAGGTAGTGCGCCTCCTCGCAGGCGGTGTCGCCACCACCCACCACGGCAACAACTTTCTTGCGATAGAAGAATCCGTCGCAAGTGGCGCAAGCGCTCACACCCTGACCGGCATATTTCTTCTCGTCATCAAGACCGAGGTATTTCGCCGACGCGCCAGTGGCAACTATCACGGTGTCGGCCTCGATGGTCTCGCCACCGTCGAGAGTGGCAACGAAAGGTCGCTTGCTCAAATCTACGCTCTGCACAAATCCCGAACGTACATCGGCACCTACATTCACCGCCTGCTCACGCATCTTAACCATCAGGTCATACCCCTCCACTCCCGTTGGGAAGCCAGGGAAATTCTCGATGGTGGTGGTTGTTGTCAACTGTCCGCCAGGCTGCAGACCCTCAAAGAGCACATTTTTCACATTGGCGCGGGCAGTATAAATCGCCGCAGTATATCCCGCAGGCCCCGAGCCAATTATCAAACATTGAACTTTTTCCATATATTTAGTAGAGTAGTTGAATAGTAGAATAGTTTTAGTGACAATGGGAACTATTTATGAAATACTAAGAGATAAAATGCTCATTCATCAGTTCATAAAGATAGGCTGGGCTTTGGATGTATAACTCATTCTCTTCGTCTTGCAATGCTGGCATGAGAGGTGAGTTATACACTCGCTCCATAGCTTGCTCTATGGTGCAACCAGTATCTTCCATCACGTATTTCACCAATTCGCTAATGGCGTAATTGGTTAAGTAGGTGGCTATTTGATGATGAGTGAGCTGGTTCATAGTATTTCAACTTTGGATTTATTAAGATATGACAATGCCTTTTTTGTCCTAAAACAATAAATAAAGTATCATGCGATTGTTCCTCCGTTTTTTTGACATATAATTAGCAAATCGTCTATGGTTTCTTCCATCGACTGAAGATGCTCCACATCATAGAACTCAATCAAGAACGAGAGACCTTTGTGCTTATGCAAATATCGGAAAGCCGCTTGCCGTGTCATGGCAAACCGCTCTCCGAAAGCATGTATGCAGGCTGTCAAAAAAGGTATTTCGTATCGGCTCATAAAATCGATTATTTATTATTTAATCGCATCCTCACCTCAAGTCCACCACTTCGGTGCCGGCGGGGACTTGGCTTTTGTCAAACTCAAAGGTGCCGGCATTGACACTGGCGTTGCGGTTGTAGTTGCTGATGGTGATGGTTGCCTTGGTGCCGTTGGTCTGCACTATCTCTGCCTTGCTGATTAGCCAGGTGGAAGTAGAGACAGTCACGAGCAGATGCTTAACGTTGCTTTTCTTCTTGGGCGTGAAGCGCAGGGTGTAAGTGCCATTGCCTTTACCGCCCTTCGACACGATATAGGTGCTCTTGAAATTCTGAGCCACGCTATAGGGGTTGGTCATCTGCAGGTCGGCAGCCGTGGGCGTGGTGATGTTCACCTCGTCGGTAGCGGTGGAATAAGTCCACATCGTGGTGCCGTTATACCAGCACTTCACGTCATTGGCAAGAAGCCTAAATTTCTTGCCGCTCATCACTAATGTACCACTGGAATTGCCCTGCGACGAAGTCATCACATAGCTGGCGCTGATGGCACTACTTGATTTCATCGCTCCAAGCACCTTGTCAACCACACTCGATGGCGACTGCGCGCTGGCAGTCGCCACCACTATCAACGATAATATCAATAAAACTGTTTTTCTCATAATTTTATAGTAAACAAGCTAACAAGTAAAACAAGCCAAATGTATAAAATGCTCCTTTGAATACAATTCTTAAGGTTGTTTCTTTTTTAGACCACAATTCTTGTTGTTGGTTTAACCCTAAAAGGCACTAGAACAACTGATCCAGGTCGGCGGGGTCCATGAGCACCTTGCGGGGCTTGCCGCCGCTGGCGGGACCCACTATGCCCGCTGCCTCGAGCTGGTCCATGATGCGACCGGCGCGGTTGTAGCCAATGTTGTAGCTGCGCTGCAGCGACGAGGTCGATGCCATGTCCTTCTGCACCACCAGGCGTGCGATTTCCTCAAACAGCGGGTCACGGTCATAAGCTCCTCCACCACCGCCGTTAGAGCCGCCAGCGTCATATCCACCACCGGCATCGCCCTCATAGTCGGGAAGGATGTAAGGCTGCTCGTGACTCACCTCGGTGTCGGCATCCTCCTGCTCCTTGATATAGTAGCAGATGTTCACAATCTCGGGAGTATCGATAAACGGACATTGCAGACGTGTAATCTCACCGTTAGCCGAGAACAGCATATCGCCGCGACCAATGAGCTGCTGAGCACCGGGACGGTCGAGGATGATGCGGCTGTCAACCAGCTGCGACACACGGAACGCGATGCGACCAGGGAAGTTGGCCTTGATAAGACCGGTAATCACATTCGACGATGGGCGCTGAGTGGCGATAATCATGTGTATGCCCACGGCGCGCGCCTTCTGGGCAATGCGCACGATAGGAGTCTCCACCTCCTTGCCAGCGGTCATAATCAGGTCACTGAACTCATCCACAATCACCACGATGTAAGGCATATACTGGTAGAACTCGCCTCTCTCGTTCATTTTGTGACGCAGCTCCTTGCGCCAGCGGCGGTTGTAGTCCTCGAGCTTGCGCTCTCCCACCTCCTCGAGCACGAGGTAGCGGTTCTCCATCTCCTGCACGAGAGAGTTGAGAGTCTGCACCACCTTTGCAGTGTCGGTGATAATGGCTTTATCCTCGCCCTCTACCTTAGCGAAGAAGTATTTCTCAAGCGAGGCATAAAGGCTGAACTCCACCTTCTTGGGGTCAACGAGCACAAACTTCAACTCGCTTGGACCTTTCTTGTAAAGCAGTGAGGCAATGATGGCGTTTAGACCCACCGACTTACCTTGACCAGTAGCACCTGCCACGAGCAGGTGAGGCATCTTGGTGAGGTCGGCGACAAACACGTCGTTGCTCACCGTGCTGCCAAGCACCATGGGCAACGCCGCCTTGCTCTCCTGAAACGCCTTAGAAGCGATGGCCTCACGCATGGGTACCACCTGCGGGTCGTGGTTAGGAACCTCGATGCCAATCGTGCCGCGACCGGGCATGGGAGCGATGATGCGGATGCCAAGGGCCGCCAAACTCAAAGCTATGTCGTCCTCAAGGTTGCGAATCTTGCTGATGCGCACGCCTTCCTCGGGCACAATCTCAAAGAGTGTCACAGTGGGTCCCACATGAGCGATAATTGTCTTTATGGCAATGCCATACTGTCCCAGTGTCTCGACGATGCGGCGCTTGTTGGCCTCCTGCTCGGCGACATCCACATTATCGACATTGGTCTTGAGGTCGGCGAGCAGGTCGAGGGTCGGGAAGCGGTAGTGCATATATTCGCCTGTGGGGTCATGGGGATTGGTAATGCCCTTGGCAAGTTCCACCTCATTAGCCTTTTTGATCTCCATGTCGGGTGACTTGTCGTCTTTGCCCTTCTTGCGTGAAACACGGCGTTCTTTCTTTTCCTTGACAGGCACTTCTTCGCGCCCATCGTTCCTGCGCAAGCCTCTTTCGGGAGTTTCCTCGCTATGCTCGTCGCCCATAAAGTCGGCGAGCTCGGCAGTCATTTCTGCGCTGGTGTCACCTAAAGCGACGCCACCACGACGAGGCATGTGCATCCCTCTGACTTTCTTGAAGGTTTTTATCACATATACAATAAGGTTATAGCATACCAAAGCCCACAAAATGAGCAGGATTAGGTTCACTCCTATCATTCCCGGCACGCCCACCAAGCCATGCAGCCACTGGTTGGCATAATACCCCATATCGCCACCTGGTCTGAAATAAGAGAACTCGGCCGAATAGGTGCAAGCCGACACCACCATCGAGAAGGTGAGGATGCTAAATAGCGACGTGAAGGTATAAGGGAAGAAATTTATGCGACGACGGCGCATTATCCTCAGGCCGATGACAAAGCACCACAACACAATGATAAAAGCGGCATATCCCACCCCATTCTTTATGAAGAACTCCGATGTGGCAGCACCTATCGAGCCTCCCAAGTTCTTGACTTTAGGTGTGGCCTCGGCAGGATCTACAACAGTTTTCATCTGTTGCTCAGTCATTTCCACTTTAGGTTTAGCGTTATTGACAACATTGCCTTGATATACCATGCCTTGGTCGGCACCTCCCGAGAATAGCACAAACGACAAGAATGTGATGAGGAAATACACACCCAGTATCATCAAAATCACTCCTCCTGCAAATTTTGTGCGGCCATTGCTGAAGAAATTCAGGAACCGCTTCCACACGGGAATGTCCTCAACCTCCTCTCGCCGGCTTTTCTCTTCTTGTTTCTTTCGTGAGCGTTCTTTAATCGCCGACGTATCGACACCTTGCTCCTCAAACCTCTGACTGTCTTTACTAATGTCTTTACTCATTTTTTCATTTCTTTCTAGCCCATCAATCGAGGGCAATTTCACATTTTCAATATACTCGTTTTTAATCTCGTTTCCAAAAACTCGGAGTGAGCAGTGCAAGCACCGTGAAAATCTCAAGACGACCAACCATCATCTCTATTGCCAGCAACCATTTGCACACGTCAGGTATATTTGCAAACTTGTCGGCCTCTCCAGTCATCTCGCCATATCCAAATCCTATGTTGCTAATCGCCGATAGCGAGTTAAACATAGCATCAAACGCCGGCATACCAAACAACGTGAGCACTACTGCCATAAACACCATCACCGCGACATATATCGACAAGAATGCCAGCACCTTCTCTACTATCACATGAGGCACCGACTTGCCATCAAGTCGAACCGATGTCACTGCATTGCTGTGCACCACCTTGTATAGCTCATTCTTCATGTTCTTCAGAAGCACCACAAAGCGGTCAATCTTGGCACCACCGGCAGTTGAACCTGCCATACCGCCAAAGAACATTAGAAGCATCAACACAAAGAAAATGAACTCACCTTCATGTTCGTAGTTGATAGTGGCAAAGCCCGTTGACGTAATCGCCGATACCGTGTCAAATACCGACAACACCAGACGTCCACCAATGTCCCAATCGGTCACGAACCCCTTATAGAGAATGCGGGCAAAAACCACTATCGACCCCATTAAAATGATAATCATGTACCACTTAAAAGTGTCGCTGCGTTTCAAATCTCCAAACTTGCCCCTGACGGCAACATTATATATAATCGTAAAGTTGATACCACACAGCATCATGAACACGATTATCACAATGTCGGTGTAATAATCATGCCAAAAGTGGAGTCCGGAGTTCCTAGTAGAGAAACCGCCCGTCGATACCGTGCTCATGGTGTGGCACACAGCATCATACCAGTCCATGGGACCGAGCATGAGCAACACTGCCAAGACGACAGAGAACACCAGATATATTGCCCAGAGGCTCTTAGCGGTCTGACTCACACGAGGACGCATGCGCTCATGAGTGATGCCAGTCACCTCGCTGTTGAAGAGCGACACGCCACCCTTGTAGTTGAGCATGGGCAGCACAGCAAGGGTGAACAGGATGATCCCCATGCCGCCTATCCACTGCATCATCGAGCGCCAAAAGAGCACACCTCGCGGCAAGGACTCTACATTTGTGATTACCGAGGCCCCCGTGGTGGTAAATCCCGACATAGACTCAAAGAAGCCGTCGGTGACGCTTTTCACTGTCCCCGAAAAAATGAACGGCAACATACCGAAGATGGAGAAGAAAATCCACACCGTGGCGGTGAGTAGCAGACCCTCGCGCTTGCGCATGGTATTGCTCGACGGCCTGATGTAATGGTTCATTACCAGCCCCGAGGCAAATGTCGATAGTACCGACACAGCAAACTCCACAGCTATCAGCACCTCGCCATAGACGATAGCCACTACCAGAGGCACTACCATAAATAATGCCTCAATCATAAGCAGCCACCCAACAACCCTCAGCACTATAGCGAAGTTGATGGAGTGACGAAACTTGCGTGGTGTTACCAATAGATGCATATATTAGTTTTGAGTTTTGAGTTCTTAGTTTTGAGTTCTTAGTTTTGAGTTCTTAGTTTTGAGTTCTTAGTTTTGAGTTGCTAGATTTTCTAGAAATTCTAGAGCTTCTAGCAACCTACTACTTTACACTTTACACTTTACACTTTACACTTTACACTTTACACTTTACACTTATCACTTATCACTTACCCGAACATCCTCTCAATCTTGTGAATAGCTCCCGAGAGGCAGAACACTACTACCCTATCTCCTGCCATCAGGCGTGTGTCGCCGTTCACTAACTGCCCTACCCCATTTCGCACCATTCCGGCAATGGTCATGTCGCGGCTCAGCTTCAGGTCTTTAACCAGAGCTTTAGTGACTTTGGCACCGGCACCCACTTCGAGCTCGGCAACCTCGGCGTCGGCAAGTGCGAGGCACTTGGCATTGTCGGTGTCATCATCTATCATCATCTGGAAGATGGTGCTCGAGGCTATGAGCTTCTTGTTGATGATGGTGCCAATGTTGAAATTCTCGGCCTCATTGATAAACTGCAGGTTCTCGACCTGGGCAATAGTCTTCTTCATGCCCAGCTCTTTGGCCATGATGCAGCTCAAGATGTTGCTCTCGCTGCTCTCGCCCATAGCGGCAAACACGTCATAGTCCTCAACGCCTTCCTCTTCAAGCACATCGTTGTTGCCTGCCTCGTAATGCACGATATTGCAGTCGGGGAGTTCATCGGCGAGCTGCTGGCAGCGGTCATAGTCGCTGTCCATGATTTTCACCTTGTACTTGCCCGAAATGAGCAGGGCGAGTTGCTTCACAATCTCGTTGCCTCCATGAATGAGCACTCGCTCCACCTTTTGCTTATCCTTGCCACACACCGCCATCACAGCATCTACATTATCGGAAGTTGTGGCGATGTAGAGAATATCGTTTGCCATTATGTCGTCAAAGCCACCGGGAATAATAATCTCTCTGTTTCGCTTTATGGCATTGACATGCATAAAGTTTGAGATTCGACCCAAATCCTTGAGTTTGTGACCTACAAGACGGGCATTCTCTCTGACTTTCACGCCCACCACTATCAACTGACCATTGAGCATCTCAAACCAGTTTCTCACCCATGTGTGCTCAATGGCAGTTTTTATCTCCAAGGCGGCAAGATACTCGGGGTAGATGAGCGCGTCGATACCGTAGGAAGAGAAGAATTTCCTGGACGCAGGCTTCATGAACTCAAAGTTGTCGATGCGTGCCACGGTCTTGCGGCATCCCAGACTCTTTGCCATGGAGCTGGCTATCACGTTGATGGTCTCTTGAGGGGTAACAGCGATAAAGATATCGGCACTACCCACCTTTATGCTTTTGAGCACATCTAGCGAAACAGCACTGCCCACTACTGTCATCAAGTTGTAGTTGTCGAGGTTATGAAGCTTTCTCACATCTTTGTCAACGACAATAATATCCTGCTCCTCATTGGAGAGCATCTTCGCCAAGTGAGTGCCCACTTCGCCGGCTCCAGCTATCACAATTCTCATAGTTCGGTATCTTTTAGCAGTTGTTTTACTTCATTCTCTATCGATGCTGCATCAATGCCACACATCTCATGCAGCTGCTTCACCGTGGCTTGGTCAACAAAAGTGTCATCCACACCCAGGCGAACGAGTCTCGCGTTGACGTTGTGCTCTGAAAGCCACTCGGCGACAGCTCCGCCCAAGCCTCCAGTGGTGGTACCCTCTTCCACTGTGATAATCTTGCGGCAGCTATTTGTCACCTCCTGCAAGATTTCCTCATCAAGGGGCTTTAGGTAAATCATGTCGTAGTGGGCCACGTCGATGCCTTGCTCGTGAAGCAACTCGCAAGCATCTTCCACATTGGTGCCTATTGTGCCTATGCTCAATATCGCCACATCCTTACCGTCGTGTAACTTACGACCCTTGCCAATGGGCAATTCTATGGGGTCGTTGTGCCAATCCACCAGCTTGCCGGCACCACGAGGATAGCGGATGGAAAACGGACCAGCACTATAGTTGTTGGCAGTGAACATGAGGTTTCGCAGGCTATGCTCATCGAGCGGTGCACTCACCACCATACCAGGAATGGCACGCATAAATGCCAAATCGAAAAGGCCATGGTGAGTGACACCGTCCTCCCCCACCAAGCCAGCACGGTCGAGGCAGAAGGTCACCGGCAACCGTGCTATCGACACATCATTGATAATGGAGTCGTAGGCACGCTGCAGGAAGGCACTATATATAGCCACATAGGGCTTCATTCCTTCTTTGGCGAGACCGCCTGCAAAGGTCACGGCATGACCTTCGCTGATGCCCACGTCGAAGGTGCGGGCGGGATAAGCCTGTTGCATCATCGACACCGAGGTGCCCGAAGGCATCGCTGCTGTTATCGCCACGATTTTGTCGTCGGTTTTTGCCATCTCCACAAGGGTCTTGCCAAACACGTCTTGAAATTTCAGCGGCTTGCCGCTCGACGAGCCTTTGATGCGCTCGCCGGTATCCTCGTCAAACTTGCCCGGCGCATGCCATGTAGTTGGATCTTTCTCGGCAGGCTCGTAGCCCTTGCCCTTCACAGTGCGCACATGCACGAGCTTGGGACCAGTCATTTCCTTAATGTCGCCAAAGGTTTTCACCAGGCGCTTCACGTCGTGACCGTCAAAGGGTCCGAAATAACGGATGTTCAAGCCTTCAAAAATATTCTGCCGCCCCGTGAGCATCGATTTCATTGCGTTGTTGAAACGAAGCACTATACCCTTGCCGCTATCGCCTATGATGTGATGCTTGCGCATGAACTGATAGGTCTTGTAACGCATGTTATTATAGCGTTTTGATGCCGTGAGGCGAGTCATGTACTGGCCCAGAGCCCCAACGGGGCGGTCTATCGACATGTCATTATCGTTGAGCACTATTAACAGGTTGTTCTTGTGATTGGAGGCATTGTTGATGCCCTCAAACGCCAAGCCTCCACTAATCGACGCGTCGCCAATGACTGCCACCACACGACGCCCAGGGTTGTCGAGAAGCTCACTGGCGATCGACATGCCAAGCGCCGCCGAGATGGAGTTGCTGGCATGGCCCGCCTGGAACGTGTCGTATTCGCTCTCTCCAGGATTGGGGAAACCGCTGAGACCGTCCTTCTTGCGGTTGGTGGAAAAGCGGTCGCGGCGACCAGTCAGAATCTTGTGGGCGTAAGCCTGATGTCCCACATCCCACACCAGGCGGTCGTCGGGCGTGTTGAACACATAGTGCAGCGCCACGGCAATCTCCACGGCTCCCATGCTCGAGGCGAAGTGTCCTGGGTTCTCGCTAAGCTCATGCACAATGAACTTGCGCAGCTCGTCGCACACCGCTGGCAGCTGCTCCACGTCGAGCTGTTTCAGGTCGGCAGGACTGTCAATCTTCGCCAGCAGAGGGAAATGTTCCTGTATATATTCTTTAGTTGACATTTAATTCATTTTTTATTCTTCACATATTTTTTGTAGAGAGGCACAAAAACTATGATGCCGCTTGCCACAACAGCAAATATCACCATGAAATCGATACGCTGAGCACGAGTCAAGACTATGTAAACCAAAAAAATCCATAGTCCAAGAATGCAAGCAAAACGTATCCATCTCCCAGTTGTCATTTGCAATAATATCAAGTGGTTAAACAAAGAACATAGTTTGTAACTTGCAAAGTTACTAAAACAATTTCAATAACTAAAGTTATTGAGCATTTTTTTAATGATAATTCAATTTTAGCACAAAATAGTGTGGCAACTATCAAACCTCAAATCAACAACAGGCACTTGCCAACCAGGGACACCTCCTTTCCATTTTTTAATCAACCCAATCGCTCCACTACTCCACTGCTCTACATGAGAACCGGGCGGCAACCGCGCGACAAGAGTCATTTTTTTTACCCACATTTTGTCAAATAAAGAAAACTCACTAACTTTGTAAAAAAATAGCAAAGAATGGCAACAAAGAATCAAGTTATACAATGGCTCAAATGGGGGGCGTGGGTCGCTGTCGTGGCGGTGATTGTCTATTTATTGAGCAAGAACGAAGACAGCCAGGTTCAAGACACTCCAGCTACCGAACAGTCGCAAACTCTTGCCTCCACCGAGCAAGCAACAAACCAAAACTCTAGCCAAGGCACTAAAAGCAAAGAGGCTAACCTTGAGAGCGTTGTCATGCCACGGGGCATGAGCAACACCGTGGTCAGATACAAGGGATTTACTGTGCATTTCAATAAAAACCTACACATCCCCAACTGCGTAGTCTATGAGATTACTGCCAGCGAAGCAAGAGGAAAGCGGGACCGCGAAGGCGACTTCACTCGCGACCCCAAAGTGGCGGGATGCCCCAACTGGTGGGACTACCGCGACTCGGGCTACGACCGTGGGCACATGGCACCTGCCGGTGACATGAAATGGGACGAGCAGGCAATGAACGAGACGTTCTTCCTCACCAACATCTGCCCACAGGACAACGCTCTTAACGCCGGGATGTGGAACGACATCGAACTCAAAGTGCGCGAGTGGGCGCGTCGTGACAAGGCGCTGATTGTCATCACAGGACCCATTGTAGATAATAACCCCAAAACGATAGGACAGGATATGGATATAGCAGTCCCCGAGGCGTTCTTCAAAGTGCTGCTCGCCACCAAGACCACACCCATGAGAGCCATCGCCTTCATCTGCCCTAACCGATACTGCGGAGGCTCGCTCAAGAGCTACGCCGTGAGCGTCGATGAGGTGGAGGAGCGCACCGGCATGAACTTCTTCAACTCACTTCCCGACGACGTGGAAAATCAACTTGAATCGACCTGCAACCTCAACCAGTGGCTGAACCGATAGCATTTGGCATCGTTTTTGCTATTGGCATGATGATATAAACTAAAAAATGATGTCATTATGAAGATGAGGTTTATTAAAGCATTCTGTGTGATAGTCGCCATTGCGGTGGTGGCTGGTGCTTCGGTTGATATCAACGCCAGGCGCAAGAAGAACAACACACGCAACACGTCACACAGCGAGAGAGTGGAGAGGAGAGACAACACGTCGAGCAGCATAAGAAACCTTACCGACGTGAAAATCAACTCAAAATACCGCAACACAACCAAGCGATATGACGCTATGACGGTGAACTTCAACACCGCTTACCGGGTGCCAAACTGCGTGAGCTATGTGCTTACCAGTGAGATGGTAAATATTACCGACGGGCCTAACGCCGAGATGCGCCGCAACTACAAATTCAACCGCGACGCATCGGTGACGGGATGCCCCGAGTGGTGGGAGTACAAGCAGAGCGGCTACGACCGTGGGCACATGGCTCCTGCCAACGACATGCGCTGGAGCCGGCAGTCGATGAGCGACTGCTTCCTGATGACCAATATCTGTCCTCAAGACCACAACCTCAACGGTGGCAGCTGGAACAAGCTGGAGCTGAAAATTCACTCCTGGGCTAAGAGCAACGGCACCATAATCGTCGCCACTGGACCAATTTTCAACGGCGCGAACAAGCGCATTGGCAAAGACAATAACATAGTGGTGCCCAGCGGGTTCTTCAAGGTGGTACTTGACCCAAGCCGCAACCGTGCCATAGGCTTCATCTACGACAACTACGAGGGCG
>ERZ842401.3435-NODE-3435-length-19719-cov-4.135985_pt1 | contig 19719 bp, 12 predicted proteins | sample MGYA00521270_ERZ842401 | MGnify/ENA primary metagenome ERZ842401 (study PRJEB31892, sample SAMEA3878208) | bioreactor metagenome | biome: Moose rumen | place: Sweden | collected 2011-10 | study: EMG produced TPA metagenomics assembly of the PRJEB12797 data set... | reverse complement strand
ATTGTTTGAACGCATTATACCATATTCTGGGGTGTCCGAACGAAAAAAAATGACTTTTTGCCATTATAGTCGCCTTCTGACCCCTACAGCGAAAACGCTTCAGCAACTGCGCGGAAAGGTGACTGTGAACGTCGAGCCTCTGCCTGGCGTGGAGCTTAGCGAGACCTTGCCGCCGTAGCGAGACTCGACGATCTCCCGCACCGTCGCGAGGCCGAGCCCAGAGCCAACCCTGTCGCTGGCGTTCGACGCACGGTAGAACCTGCGGAAGACGGACTTCTGCTCCGCACGAGGTATGCCGCGCCCCGTGTCGGAGACGATCAGCCGGGCGTAGCGCCCCGCGCTCTCCACCGCAACGGACACGCTCCCGCCGTCCGTGTACTTAACGGCATTGTCTACGAGGTTCCCGACGACCTCTCCCACGAGGTACGGATGGGCGCGGACGAATATGTCCTTCTCGGGGACGGAACACCGTATCTCAACGTCCTTCTTCTCGCGAACCTTCACGTCCGCGACGACCCTGCACGCCACCGCCGAGAGGTTGACCGGCTCCGCATTCGATTCGTCAAAGCCCGCAAAGCCCTTCACGAGCAGCATGTACGCAGATATCATCTCCGCCTCCTTGACGCTCAGCGACTCTATAGCCGAGGCGGTCGAGGCCGCTTCCATGCGCCCGCTCCTTATGCCGCCCGCCTCCTCCCTTATCGCAGAGAGCGAATGGGAGAGCCGGTGGAGTGCGTTGCGCACCAGCCCCTCCATCTCGTCGCCAAGCTCCGCCTGGCGGCGGGCCATGCGCAGGGCGACGAACAACAGTACCGCCCCGAGTGCCACGCTGCCCCAAAAGTATCGCGCAGACGTCTGCACGGAGATCTTCATGAAGTCGACAATCCTCTGTGCGTCGGCGTCGGCGAGACTTGGACGCGAGTTTCGGCATGCGGCGGAGCAGGTCCGGTAGTGTCCGACCGCGAGCGCCGCAAGGACGAGAGGCACGGCGAACACCAAAGCCGCGCGGCGCAACCTTCTCCCGAAACTACTTCCCTCACTCCTTGAGAACATATCCAATCCCCCTGTTGGAGTCTATCAGGTCGCGCGGAGCCCCGACCGCCTCGAACTTGTCCCCCATGTACGATATCTTAGTCTCAAGGCGCTTTGACGTGCGCTTGACGTCGCCCCACGCGGCCATCTCCAGGACATCGGAGTCGACACGCCGACCATGCGCCCTTACGAGAGGCAGAAGTATGTTGTACTCCTTGTCGGAAAGCTCGACGACCTTGCCAGCATAGTACACCGTCCGCGCGGAGTCGTCAACGCGCACCTCACCCCAGCGGAGCTTCGCGCCCTCCCCGACGAGACTGCCATGCCAGATGGCGCGCCCGACGCGCGCCTGGAACGTCTTCTCGTGGAAGCTCTTAGAGATGAAGTCGTCCGCGCCCAGGTTGATGCATTCCGCCTCCGCCGCCGGGCCGACGAACTCGCTGACGACGACTATCGGGAGATACGGCTTCGTTCGCCGGACGGCCTTGAGCACCTCAAGCCCGCCGAGGCGGGGAAGGTTGACGTCGAGGACGACGACCGAATAGCTACCGTCCTTCGCCATCGCGAGGGCGTCGACTCCGTCACACGCCCGTTCGACGCGAAGGCCCATCCCCGACAGGAGCGCGGCGTACTTCTCGTAGTGTTCCGAGTTGTCCTCGGCGACAAGTGCAGTTTTATCTTCCATATTTCTCATTATAACAAATCCCCCATCGTAATGCCATTCCGTCACCTCTGCCACAACTCAGAAAGTCGGCGCGTGTAGAGGGGATTGCGGTTTTCGACCTCGATGTCGTCCTGCTCCTTAACAAGCATCGTGTCGTCCTCGCCCCATATCCACGACTCGCCGCCTGCGAGCACAGCCATTAGCCACTCGCGCGCAATTGTCTTTGCATCATCGCCAAGCTCGTGCCCACCTGGAAGTGGCTTGAACAGGAGCGAACCGCCCTGGCCCCTGTAGCGCATGGCGAACGAGCGGCTAATGCGGAGCCGGTCCTCGTCGCCGAATCCGCATGTCACAAGCGCAGGTACCTTCGCATCTAACGCACCCTCGGGATAAACACCACATCCGTGCGCACCCCATGCAGCGACGGAAAGCTCCTTGGACTGTGCAAAGAGCGAGGCGCACTGTCCGCCTGCGGAATATCCGTAGAGGACGAGCGGCACAGTCTTCAGTCCGTAGCGCCTCCGAAGTTCGGCGACTGCGGCGCCAAGCTTCTTTCCAGTTCCAGTCTCAGGTCGCCAGTATTCGCCCTTCGAGAACGAAGGAGAGACAAGAAACGCCCGTTCGCGGTCCGCCAAATCGCCGAAGCCGAATTCTTTCAGCGTCTTATGCCCCGCCCAGCCCCTACCGCCAAAGAGGACGATTACGCGCGAAGCTGCATCGTACTTCCTGGGGACACGGCAGACGAACTCCGTACCCGAAACAGCTATGTGCACAATGTCCTCGGGGACTGGCGGCTCGGCCTCCTTGAAAGCGGGCTTACCCCACGCCTCGGCAATGGTGCGGCTCGGCAGGCTCACGCGGTCAACGGGATTCACGAACTCGGCCTCCGCGCTTTTGGCAGGATAGAACACGTCGTCCTGGTCGTCACCTATGAACGCTTCTCCTCCTTTTTTGCCAGAAATGCAGTGCGAGAGAAACGCGCGCGCGAGGCGGAGCGAGTCCGGCGGCACGTCGTGCGGATGATTCGGGAACGACTTCCAGATTATGTCGATCCCGCGACGTCTGGCCTTCTCTACGAACGCGCGGCTGATGACATAGCGAGCGGAATCCGCGTCGCCGCACGTGACGAGCCCGGGCACGCCGCGCATCGTCGCCTTCGGCTCGTGGAAGACTCCACACGCGTGGCTGACCCACGCGCGGCACCGTCCTGGACGCCACGCCGGAAAGAGGTTTGCCGCCTGGCTTCCGGCGGAATATCCGTAGTAGCAGATCTTCGAGTCATCGATCCTGTACTTGCGCTTCAATGCCGCAAGTGCGTCGAAAAGCGCCTGCCCTGACCACGCTTCCGGCGACCAGTAGTTATCATCCTGAAAGCCAGGGCAGACGAGGAATGCGCCGTTCTCGTCCGCCCAGTCCGACCAGCCGAGCTTCCCCGACGCCTCGTCCTTCCCCTTGCAGTTGCGCCCGCCGAAGTAGACGAGCACCGGATACGGCTTCTTCCGCTTCGCGTCGTATTTCGCAGGAACGTGGTACCAGAACGTCGCCTCCTGGTTGTGCGGCGCCTTCGTGGCGACCGTGACGGACTCGACGCTCGCCGCACCATCCGCGAAAGCGGCCGCGATAGCAAACATAGTTGCAACAACAAGACTCTTTTTCATATTCGTGTTACCGTTTTTATTACAACGGCGTTTGTCGGCGGGTCGAAGAACTCGGGCGGATCGACAAGTTTAAGCCGTGCATCCTTAAACCGCCAGGCCGCCTCCACCGCGTCGCCGAAGAGCCACACCTCGCCCGAATCCACAACACCCTCCGGAACACCCGGCCTTATGCAGAACCGCGCGCCGTCCGGAAAGCGCTTCGCCACCGACTTCAAACTCCATCCCTCGTCCCGGTAGACGCTCGGCACGGTAGGGACGGCGTTCCATCGCCGTCCGCAAACCACATACTCCCCTTCCACCTTCGGCGTCGCATCTGACCACAGCCCAACCACCGCCGCACAAAGAGCAACCGCCACACCTGCAACCGCCAACACAGCTTTCGCCGAAGCCATCCTCCAAAAACCCTCTGCGCACTCCGCGTCTCTCGGCACCCGCTCGGCTTGGCTCGCTACAAATCGCGAGCCCCGCTTGCGCGGCGGTTACGCGTCTCTGCGTTATTAATACTCCCACACCGCAAGAAATCATCGCCACCCCCATGACGACAAACGCCCCGAACAGCCCCCACGCCAACACGAAGTTAACGCCGCCATATCCACCCTTCTCCGCAAAATCGAAGAGCACATGCCAGTCGAACACCGACGCAGAGAACGCCGAAACCGCGAGCCCCGCGAACGCAACCCACGTGCGCCGCATCGTCCGCCCAACACAAAGCGCCAGCGCGATGAACGCAAGCCACGCGCCCCCGACGAGCGCGCCCATTTCCGCGAGGAGCGTCAGATGCGAGTTGACAAGCGTCCGCACCGTAATCCCATCCGGCAGCATAAACGCCGTCGTAATCTCGCCGGAGCTGCCGAATCCCACGCCCATTGGATTCGCCGCGAAGAGCTGAAGCCCCGCAAACCAAATCTTCGGCCTGTTCATCACCGCCCCGTCCAGCGCCAGCCTCGGCCACATCCACCAGACCACGCCAGCTGCCACGCACACGGCCACTGCAAGGCCCCAAATGGTAGGGCGGGCGCGCCGCGCACGCCAACACTCGCCGCACATCATCAACCACAACGCTCCCGCCTCGACTGCCAACACCGCCATTCCTGTCCTCGAATACGTCATCGCGAGCATCACGCAAAGCGCGACGCCCGCGATTCGCCCCGCCCAATGCCATCTACCGCGCCATCCCCAGCAGAATGGGAACAACGCGCAGATCGCTGCGGCGGCGTGGTTCGGATTGAAGAACCCGAACCCCATCCTCACCAAATCCCCTGCGACGAATTCCATTCTATATGCCTTCTAACATGCTCATTTCACTTCGGCATGTTCCATAACTTTGCCTGCTATTTGGATGATATTTGAATCCGGGTCGCTCTCAGCAGATTCCCGAATCAACCCAGTAGACGAAATCGCGAAGATAGAATGTGTCACCTCTCGCAAGACAGCATCCTTTGTACACGCATCGGCCGATGCCGCCGAAAAAGCCTGAAATGTCTTAAGACCAAGTGCGCGATGACGATTTATTATCGAAAGATGGCGCAATGATTTATAAATCCGTCCACACCACATCGCAGCCGTAACGCATAAAGATAACACCAGCATCTTACTGGCCAGCTTAGGCCACAAGACGAAATGTGTAGTGTATTTTGAGTAGTCGTCACAATACGCCCATATCGCAATACCCAGCGCAGCCAGACCTAACACTATTCCTCCTGAGAGCCACATCCAAGAGTTCCTTTTATTAATCTCCGCTTCTTCCTGAAAATCTAAAGTAAAGACCGAAGCCCCTGCATTGGCCGCCGCCTCGCGAGCTTTTACAAGGATATCATCTGCTTGTTTCTGTTTTTCAGCTATCTTATCCCTGCATGCATCAAGCATCTTTTGAGCTTCACCAATAATTGATGTCAACTTGCTGATATTCTGAGCGACATCCCCTTGACGATAAGACAAGTAGGGCACCCAGCTGGAAACATGCAGACAGATTGAATCAGCATGGCTATGAATTTGCGCAATGATTTGCGTCTTTCTAGCACTCGGATCGCCATTTGATATCTTAAATGAATCAATCTGCGCAAAAGTCGGCAAGGCCGCTTCCAATTGCTGTCTCGCCGAGTTCGCGATCTGATCTGGCAGGTAGACGAGCGGAAGGTTCTTAAGTCCCATTGCAACATCCAGTATAGTCTGAATATCAAATTGAGCCTCAGCAAACGATATCTCTCCCCATGCTGACCGAGATATCATCTCCTTGTCCTTGTATGCTAGGACTTTATCAACAACCGCCATCAGGTTTTGCACACGGTCTTTTGTGGCCATAACTATGTTCCTTTCATGAGTTTAATTCCATACGATGCCATTGCTGTCGAGATTGCAAGAATTTTTCTGCACCAACGAGCAAGGAATATACCAAACCAACCTTTCAATTACCTTGCTATCACTTTACTTTTTCGCAAGACAGGGACACGTCGGCGGAAGTTCATGCATAATACACGCACGAATTCACGCAGGCAATGTCAGCCAGAACTTTCAAGAACTCATTCACAGTTGGAATTATTGCTCGGTAGACACCAAGAAATCTCCGCTGCAACGCCTCATGCCGAACAGTATCTCATAAACTTCCGCCACTGTGGTAATTTACTGTGGTAACCCCGTAGCCCCCCCCCTCGTAGCCCATCTACAATCCTCTTTCTCTTTACTTTCGCCACGCTCGCCTGACGACGGCATCGATGGCAACACGATTTCTACCCAAGGTGAGTCTCTCTTGAAAAGCGTCGCAAGCAATTAATGGCGAATACTAAACGCCTAATTATCAGCTCCCTCCTCATGAGCTGGCGATCCGCCACGCGACAACGACTCCAGCTCAACATGCAAACTCACGTGCAGATTGAAGTTCCCACTTGGGTTCTGCCCCACTTCAACCTTCGCCAATATGCTGTGGTTCCCGCTCCCAATGTAACTCGAAGGAAGATCCACTTTCTTTACATATGCAAACCTACAGTTTAATAGCCGACTCAGTCGCCGTAGCAACGCATTGACTTTCTCAGTCAGATCCTCTTGGTCTGCATAGTGCATGTCACCAGACAGATTGACGACAACAGGGGTTTTCGTCCGCAAGGAATAAGTTGCCATCATCGAATGAAACACAGCATCATTCACCTTGACAAAATTCTTGTCCACAAGAACTTCCGGATTGGAGAACCCGGACATCGGAGGAACTGGATACAACCTTTTCCTTGCGAGTTCGCGACTCGCATCAACAGGGACCAGCTCAGACAAAAAGGCCTCGGGAAGTTGGCGACGCCGAGCCACAGCCGCCTTCTGAACCTTTCGCTTGCCGACAAGTGTCCAGAGGTCATGCAGACAATCGGCCTCACATGCCGTCCATGCAAGCAAAAGCACGCAAAGACCAAAAAACCATTTGCTACCCCTTCGTAGGCGCTCCCCAATCCGCTCTAGACCATACCAGGCAAGACTAAAAATCGTCATCGCAACTGCCCAATGGGCCCCCTGGATCATGCCAAACATCTCGTTGTCGGATTGGCTCGCCCACATGCAAAATGCAACAGCAACTAGAGCGCATGAGAGATGGTAAAAAGCAAACAGCGCAAACCAGACACGAAGCAAAGTATTGTCGCCAAACTTTTTCCATGACGCCCCTTTTGCCAACAAGCCGCCAACTGCAAGAAAATATGCTACCGCCAAAGCCGTTTTCATTGTCTTCCCTCACTCTATCAAACGCTTGCCAGTTTCAGTATCATAATATTTCCAATAATAGCTAAACTCAAATCCAAGAGGAATCTCAACTTCTGTCTTATAAAACGCCGACCTAATAAGGGTGCCAAGTGCAACCGTTGCAACTGCCACACCTCCTGGGCCAGTGGTCAATGCCGCCACTCCAAAATAGGTGCCTGTTACGCCAAGGACAGTTGCAGTGGCGCCAGCAATCGTATCTGTCCACCATTGCCACGTATTAATCTTTTCAATCGCACAGAGCAATTCGCATTCATACATTGTCACATAATATCCTTGACAAGTTTTTTGCCATAGATGGCCATCCTCCCAATAAGGCGTTCCGACATCCCATGGCTCGCCAGTCTTCTCCCATAGTTCTACAAAACCCATTTTCTTATATCGGAAACACTCTATCCCTCTTGATGAATACTCCCTACGCATTTTACGTGTAAGCTCTGACTCATTTTCGAGGCTATCTTTATCACCCGCCTTCCCCCTCTGCTTAAAATGATCTAGAAAACTATTGACTGCATCATCCAGTTCATTGCACCCAGCAAAGTCTACGCTATGCGTGCAATGATTTCCGCAGTACGCGAGCTGGTTCCACCCATCGGGATAGCCCATCGGATCCGCGGTCTGCCACTTGGCAAGACCCGCGCGGTAGTTGCGCATGAGGAAGGCGTGGCCCAGGCCTTCGACCATCGGCTTGCCGGTGAAGAATGCCTTGTCGGCGTCCGTTCCCTCGCCAAAGGCCGTAAGGGCTGCGGCGGAGTACTTTCCGTTGGACTTGGAACCGACGGTCGTGCCGAGGGCGTCATTGAAGTACGAGGTGCCCTTCGACGACGCGACGGGATTGCCGCCGCCGATATGAGGCTCGTTGACGAACTGCTCGTCGCCGCGCTGGATGAGCGAGAGGCCATCCCACTGGAAGGACTCGGTTGCCGTACCGCAATTGGCAGACGCGAGCTGGCCGTCGGCGTGATAGGTGAAGGTGCGCGTCGTGTCGCCGTCGGTTACCGAGAGGACCTTGTCGAGGTAGCCGTAGCGGTAGGTCTTGTTGCCTTCGCGCACGAGACGGCCAGCGGCGTCGTAGGCGTAGCGCGTCGTCACGCCGTCGGTCGTGGACGAGACGAGCTGGTTCGCGTCGTCGAAGGTGAAGGTCGTAGTTTTGCCATTGACGGTCTTCTTGAGCATGTTGCCCGCCTTGTCGTAGGCGTAGCGCTCGACCGCGTTGCCGTCGGAATCCTTGACCGCGAGCAGCTGGCCCTTCTTGTCGTACTCGTACGTCTGGCGGACGCCGTTCGCGGTGCGGGCGACGATCTGGCCCGACTTCGAGTATTCGTAGGTGACAGATGCATCGGGATTGAGCTTCCCGCCGAGGTGCTTCGCGGCGAGCTGGCCGTACTTCGTGTACTCGTACTCGATGGGCGAGCCGTCGACGACCTGGCGCGCAAGGCGGCCCTTGGAGTCGTAGGCATACGTCACCTTCGAACCGAAGCCCGCCGCAGTCTCCGCGAGGCGTCCGAAGCGGTCGTATGCGCGGTTCTCCTTGGAGACCACATCTCCCTGACGGTTCTTCGTGACGCGCGAGAGGCGGCTGCCGTAGGCGTCGTAGGTGTAGCTCGTCGTAAGCCCGTTCTCGCGCTTCTCGACGAGACGGCCGAAGTGGTCGTACTTGTACGTCTCCTCCGTCCTACCGCGCGTGTGCTTGGCGAGGCGGTTCCACTTGTCGTACTCGAACGTCTCGACCTCGCCGTTGCCGTAGTCCGCGCGCACGAGGCGTCCGAACTCGTCGCGCTCGCTCGTGATCCTGCGGTCCTCGCTGCCGTTCCACTTGGAGACGACCTCCTTGACGAGACCGAGGTCGTCGCGGACGTAGTCCGTGAGCTGGCCTGCCGCGGTCGTGCGGGACTTGAGCCCGAAGCGGCCCCAGCCGAAGCGGATCTCGTGTCCGTTCTCGTCGACCACGGACGTCCTGCGGCCAAGCGCGTCATACGAATATGCGCACTCAGAACCATCGGGGAACTTCTCTTTGAGAACCTTGCCGAATGCATCGCGCTCGAAGGACTTGGAAAGTCCGTCCTGGTCGGTGTAGGAAACCGGGCGCCCCGCGCCGTCGTAGGATACAACGAGCGATGTAAGCGTCTCGTTTCCGTCGAGGCGATCCATGCGGGTAACGAGCCCGGCATCGTTATAGGCGTACTTCGTCACGATTCCGTTCGCGTCCGTCACGCTGACGGGCGCGTTGAAGGTATTGTAGCAAATCTTCGAAACATTGCCGAGGGGGTCGCGCACGGAAACCGGGAAGCCCGACTTGTTGTAGGAGACCTCGGCCTTGCCGCGACCGTCGTCAACGGACATGACGTTGCCAGCCTTGTCACGGGTAAGGCGCGTCGTGACCGCAGGAGTGCCGTCGGCGTTCAGGAGCGAGACCGCGACCGGTTCGCGCCCCTTCGCGTAGGCGAACGAGGCGACGGGCTCGACCGTCCGCTCGCCGTGCGCCCTGCGCGAAGCCCTCGCGAGGCGTCCATCGGAATCGTAGTCAAAGTCGCGGTCGTTGCCGAAGCGGTCGCGGACGCGCGTCACATTGCCGCTCTTCGCGTCGTAGCGATAGGAGACGAGGTCCTTCCCCTCGCTGTCGACGATCTTGCGGACCTTGCCGAGATACGCGACGTCGTAGCGCATGAAGTAGTAGATCGTCGCCTTCTTGCCGCTGAAGTCGGAAACCGCGAAGACGCCGTTCTTCGCGTCGTAGCGGTACGAGGCCGTGCGGTTCGTCTTGTCTCGTAGCGAAACGCCGCCGTTGTAGGAATAGGAGAAGTCATGGTCGGAGACGATCCTCGCTGTGCGTCCGGACTTCTCGAAGGCGATGTCCTCGCGCATCGCGCCCTGCGTGATCGACGCGAGGTAGTTGCCCGCGTAGCCGAATTTGACGGCGTCGAGAGAGCCGCGCTTCATCGAGACGAGCTGCGGTCGGACGGGATGCGCGACCTTTCCGTCCTTGGTGCGCGGGAGTATCTCGAGCGTACGCTGCTCGTAGGCGAGCGTTGTCGTCACGCCCGCGACAGTCACGGACTTCGCAAGCGCCCCGTCGTAGGCGAGCGAGACGAACGAAGTGCCGTCCTGTGAGACCGCGACGAGGCGTCCGTCGGCGTCGTAGGAGAAGTCCGCGCTGCGCCCCGTCGGGGCGGTGATCTTCGCGAGGCGTCCAGAAGAATAGGACAGCGTCCAGCCGACGAGTGACTTCCTGCCCTTCACCGTCCAGTTGCCGTCAGTTTCGGGGTTGCCAGTGGCGACGTCGGCCTCCCACTCGGAGTAGGGCGCGTAGTAGCCGCGGCCCTTCTTCGCCTCCTCGACGACATCGATCTTGACGGCGTCCTTCGGCGTCTTCTCGCTCTTCGGGAAGAACTTCACCCTCTCGCCCCAGGGAGAGGTCCAGAGCATCCCGTCCTTGTCCCACGCGGCGGACGACTCGAGCTGCGGCGAGCGCCACGCGAAGCCGAACGCGCCCGTCTTCTCGGATGACGACTCGTAGACGAGCTCGATCGGCATCGTAAGTTCGGGCGAGAGCCTTGCGACGCCGAGGCTGCGGCTTTCGACGTAGCCCACCTCGGTGAGCGATGCGCGGCCCGCGAGAAGCGGGCGGTTGGAGAAGTCGACGCGCTCGGCGGCGAACGAGAAAAGCCCTGCCATCAAGGCGAAGGCCAATGCGATTTTCTTGATGTGTTTCATATTGACGTTTCCTTTCTGCGTCTTGCAGACGGCGCAGAGTATACCACAATTCAAGGCCAAACGAAGCCCTGAAAACGTAGATTTTCCGCGAAGTATACGCAAACGTATACTTCAGGGCCGTTTTTCTTGCAAACGTATACTTCACGTATACTTGCGGAATGCCGTATTCTGCTATACTCTCGCCGCCCGCACGGGGAGGCCGTGCGAAGAGGAAATCATTAGGAGGCATTGCAATGGACTGCATAAACTGGAACATCGTCGGCACATTTGCCGCGCTCTCGTTCTGCGGGCTTCTCGCAGCGATGTTGCTGCGCAGGCCGCTCAAGGCGGCGTGTGCAAGCTTCATGGCGATGCCACACTTCCTTAAAGTCGCCCTCGTGAGCATTGCAATCGTTGCGACAGTGCAGGCGCAGAAACATCAAAACGGCGGCGATGTCACACAGGGGCTGCCGACGCCGCCACGACTTTCTCCAAGGATGCTTCCGCAGACAGTATCTGACGAGGAGATCGCGCGGGGCTACCGTTTCGCCTACGAGACAAACGACATCGGCCACAGCTTCACGATGCCGACGAACGCGACATACGTCGGCAACGCACACATCCACGGAGCGGCGTCGAGCCTTGGGCGCAACTTCGTCAACTTCGGCGGATGGTCGTTCCTCTTCGGACCGGGCGACACGCGCTATTCCTCCGCGTGGTGGTTTATCGACGGGCGCGTCCGCTTCGCGCCGCACGACACAGGGCGCGAAATTTCCACTGGCATAAGCGGCAGAGTCCTCGCGATGCAGGGCCGAAGCCGCATCTGGCACGGGCCATGCGACGGCGGCTACGCAATCTGCTGGGAGAATGTATTTCTCGGCGGCGACACAAACGCCGCGGCGAATGCGCAGATCATAATGAAAGACAACGGATGGTTCGAGACATGGTCAAACGAGGTTGGACGCGTCTACAAGCGCATCAACCAATACGATTGGGATGGCGACGGACTCGACAATACGATTGACTCCGCACCGAAGACATACGACGGCGACTGCTTCGGCACAGGCGTAGACTGGCTCAACGCCAACTGCGGAGCAATCCTCTCCGCATCGCTCGACGCCGACGACGCAATACGAATCGATTGGAACCCCAACTCCAGCGAAAACGCCTACTACTGGCTCTCCTTCACCGCGACTCACGACAGCACACGCATCACAATTACATGCGACGGGCCAAGCAACCTCGGCGACATGGTTGTGATCGCGAACGAAGGTCAGGCGTGCTCTGTGCCGCTTCTCATTGGAGCCGTCTACAGGATACGGTCGAATTGGCCAGTCGACGAGATATCGGCAAGCGACCCTGCGGCCACGATAAGACTGGCCGAGCCCATGCATCTGCTGCGCGGCGGAAACGCCGCGCCGCGCGGGTCTGGCAGTGACTTCGATATCGAAAGACCGCTGGACTTTATCATGTCGGACGGCGAGAGCGGCGGGCATATCTCCACCGTCCCGGATGTCGGTGCCGCCATAGAATCGATAGTCGGCAGTTGCTGCCCCGTCAATCTAAACGGCAGCAACTATGTGTGGAACTGCACTGGTTGCCACTGCACCGGATACTGGCAGTCATGGCAGATTGGGGCAACATGGGAGGGATACAGACGATTCTTCTGGACGACAGTCCAATGTCCGTGCCAGCGTAGCAACGAGCAGAATCCCGACGCCTGGTTCTCGCTGTCATGCCCCTCAGTGATCATAAAGGGCGGGAACAGCCATGTCGTCGCGGGATCGTTCAATCCGCCGTGCGAGACGAACGCGACGATGTCGCTCGCCCGTATCGCAGGTGCAGAGAAGATAGAAGTCCTCGACTCGGGCGACGACTGGCAGGAAATACGGGGCGTTGCGAAAAGCGGCTCTATTGGCGATGTCGCATTCGCGCTTACGCTCGAGATAGGCGGGGAAACACACTGTAAGACCCAGACGCTCACCGTCGCGGAGGTCGTCAGAATGGATGTCACATCCCCCGTACAGGGCGCAAGCGCAAACCCACCGCCGTTCATGACCGGCGTCGACTATCCCTTCTCGGTCACCAACAGCCCCCTTCCCGACAAACACCTCGTCGTTCCGTTCTGCAATGTCGCGACGCTCGCTGAAGGCGGCTTCGAAGTTGCGGACTTCTCTGTAAGCATGAATCTCGTCCTTGAGCCGGAGGGCGCCAACGCCTCCTCGCTTCCCTGTGAATGGGAACTCGTCGAAGCGCGACCCCAGATGAGCGGGACCCTCTCCCATACTGGCGCGCTCATGGCTCAGTTCGTCAACCCAAGGCAAGGCGGCGTTTACCGCTTTAGGGGGCGCTGCGACGGCTCTCCATGGACGCATGCGAACATCGTGCTGCCGCTATGCGGAGCGAGCATCGATTCCGTATTCGACGCCGACATGGCCGTTGTCGCCAGCGCCATGCAGACGCTGCGAGACACGAAATCGTGGTACCAGAAGCAAGACGGAGACTTCGGCGACAAGTGGTTCTACGACCACAACGTCATGGACTACATCGGACGAGTCGACAACACATCATGGCCGACAGTCTGGCGATACAACCAAATAACCGACGACGTTCTCAACGAATACTACAGAATGGGCGCTGTCGCAACGTTCCGAGGCGTACCGACGCCTGTTGCCAAACTCGGCAACTTCATGGCGGGGTATGGGACGGAAACCGTCGGAGTGTGGCGTATACTGCGCTGGGCATCCCAATTCATCCGAGGGATGGCAAACGATGCCACGGGGAGCATGAGCTGGGCTGTAGGCGAGGACTTTGCGAGCTCTGCGGGAACCAACCTCGTTGAATGCACAACGACACTCGCGACAAACATGTGGTCTTTGGTCGCCAGCGGACAAGTGGAAAACGACAAGGTCTTCGCTCTTTGGCCAAATCCTGCGAATGCCGACAATCATGCCGAGACTCTGACGACAGACTTCGACCACAACCGACAGTTTCTGTCTCCTGGCATCGTTCGCCAGACCCCGCCGCCGCAGAACTAACACACAAAAGGAAAGACAAATGAAAGCAAGAACAACGATCTTGGCCGCATTATCAGCCACCGCGCTCGCCATCAATGCGGCACCGACCCAGAACACCTACCATGCCGTCACAAACGACTGGCGAAGCGGCATGTATTCAAATGTCCTTGAACTTGCGCAGTCGCGGCTTGCGGCGAACACGAACGACATCGTCGCGGCGTACATCATGAAGGACTACGACATCATGTTCTCCGACTTCACGGCAATGTCGAACTCGTTTCAGCGCCTCATACGCGCCGGTGCGCTCGTCACGCTCCCAGCCTACACGAACAGGTTCCCGCGACTGAGGCAGGGCTACGAGGATTTCCTAGAATTCGTCATTCCCGCCCACGACGACAACTTCCGGATCCAGGAGCAGCAGCGCCCCATCCCGCCCGGAACGCCGATGAACAGCGAGCATCTCCTTCAGCTCTTCTGGGAGAACAACCTGTGGTAGCCAGATGACCGGCGTTTAAGACGACAATCTCTTATCGCCTTTTGTGCAACCAGCAATACAACTCAAGCCATAGTCAGACCAGTAAATTAAACATCATGAACCAGACTTCAAGCGACATGCCGCAAAACTTCACTATCGGCGACCTTACTTATGACGCCCAGCTTCAGGCACTACGGCATGGTAAACGCATGGAGTTCCTGACACTCTGCGAGTCAAAGATCATCGCCTATCTTTTCCGCAATCCGAGACGGCATATCTCGTCCGACGAGTTGCTGCGTATCGCCCTCGGAAGTAATGCGCGGCAAAAGACAACCGTTGTGGAGACGCGCATCTGCTACATCAGAAAGAAAATCGCCGCAATCAGAGCAACGACAACAATTAGAACAACCCGCTATCACGGATACATATTTGAATAAAAGCTAATAGCATTGCAGTTCAAACCACTTACAGCTCTTTATCGAACGCGAATGTGCCGACTTGCACTGCGTTGCTCCATCTCCTTACACGGCTCTGGTCATCCAGAACGGAAGAATGTCATCTCGTAGGTGGCCGAGCATTTTGGGTCGAAGAACATCAACAACCTCAGGCAACGACGCTCCGCTTGTCCAAGCCCGAAACACATCACTGCCGCCACCTCTATTCTCTTGCATTATGTCGTCTCCTTTCCTGCGGTTGCTTGTCATCATTACAGATGCACAAAACAAAAGCCAATTTTACTGTCACTCTTCGAGCCCAGTCACAGACGCGGCATCAGACCGATGACAACAATCGAGACGATCCACTATCGCGCACTTAAATCATCTCACTTTGGGTACTTATACAACCGTCTCGTCATCAACAAGGCTTGCCAGATTTGGATCCTTTGCATGTATCCTCGCAAGCGCAACATCGTCTAGATTGCCTTTCAGGGCTTTGATGCACACATCGGCGCAGTCAATGCGCTCATCTGGTCGCAGTTCCACCAACGGCAGTTGCTTCAACAATTCAGACCCAGGCGGAACAAGTTTGGATTCGTTCGTAAAGCTCAACGCCGCCTTCACAAAGAAATACTGTATGAGCGGTATGAAACCGTTAATCAACGTCAAAGCATAAAGCGCCGTCACGCATTCGCACCAGGCAGGAGCCCACACTTCCATAGCAGCTTTCTTCCTGTCTTTGTTGCAAAGATCACACACTATGGAAAATGCCGTCCAGACAAATATCTCCACACGGTCGGAAAGCGACACGGTAGATGCAGTGTGATATTCATGCAAACCGCGATAGATCAGATGCCGAGTATTATTACGCACCTCCTGCCAGACATCATTGCCGTCGTCAAAACGCACTACTAAATCTGCCATAAAGAGAGCAACTGGTTTAAAAACACCCTGTCTCCACATATGAGCTCTGTCTCCGCAATAAAGGGCAAGGGCACAAACCTTGACGCATTCATCCCGTGTCAGAAGCATACCGCTGGCACACGCAACAATTATCGCCTCCGCATAAGAGAATATGCCGCCTTTTGTTGGCAGCCCTGTGTTTCGGCTTTCCTCCGTACACTTCCAGTCCCGCTCAACATCCAACCCAAACAATAGCGGGGCGATCAAATGGAATGTGGCATCCTTCAGCCACTCCTTGTTTTCCTCCTTAAGCGTCCTATACAAATCCAGCAGCTGAATTTGACGCGAATATTTGACCTCGTTGCGCCAACCTTCTTCTTCGTCGAGGTTGCCGGACAACGCCCGTACTACGAGAGATATAGCCGCAATTGCCGCGACAGTTCGTTCGAGCCCTGACCTGTTCCGCACGATGGAAAGCACGACATTCGTCTGACCATCTTGGCCAGAGTCCACGCAGTCAATCGCGTCACGCATTGCAAGAAAAGCGGTTACGCCGCCGTTCCACTTGCCACCTGACAGGAACGAAGGAATCTGCCTGCAAAATGCCGAAAGCTTTTCTTTATGCTCCTCCTTGCCCAAGCTCCAAACCATCAGGCGCATTACACTGCAGGCCATTTTTACATCCGGCAATGCCTCAATGCATCTGAAGTAGTCCTTAAAATTCAACGCCTGCACCTTATTGTTCAACGTCCAAAAGCAGCGTTCCGATATGCCCCACAATTCATCCTGCCCCTGGAAATATCCATGAAGCACATCCACAGGCGCGGTGACATTTAAGGATTCGACACCTTCGTCGAGGCGTGGTAATTTCTCAATAATGCCAAGAACATCCGCCAGGGACGCCGAGCTTTCATCCACAAGCATCGTTTCTAGTTTCTGCGCATTACGAATGTCTTTCTTAGTCATTGCCCATCTCCTTCCATGTCGTAGACACCTCATCTACGACATGATGATCATGTATATCCTGCATAAATTCCATACACTTGCCGTCTTTGTCCAGCCAAGGTCCTGAATATGCGTTGATGTTTGTATGCATCGCGCCAGCAGACGCGCCAAAGTGCCAGAGTAGATTGCCGAGCAAAGCAAACCTATCATGCATCTTTGATGCCATACGCTTATCGACACAACAAATTGTGATCGTCATCTTTTCCAAACGCGAATATTTGTCATGTTGCTTCCCAAACTCATTTTTCAAATTTTTCCATTCATCACCCTCACACGTATATATGACAATGTGCGTTGTTGTTCGATCTCTTTGACAATCCATGCTATTTGCAATATTCAACAACCGCGCAAGGTTTGCCGCCGAGAAATATGAATCAAGGAAATATATTTCCGAAGCAGGACAGCTCTTCAATTTTCCCCAGAAATAATAGTCGCCCGGCGATGTTGAAAACTTATTGTATTCGTCCGTGGAAATCATTGCCCTGACGTTATACGCCTCCGGGAAATGATCAAGAGCATCACCTTCGTACTCATCGATGTTGCCGCCATTCCAAACTTTGTTAAAAAATGGGAATCGCAACAAGCACTCTGGACGCTTCTCTCCGCGATTCGAATCGGCGCGTCTCTCTTCCCCAGGTTCATGAAGTTCCTGAAGCTTTATGGTTATATGATGTCTCATTTGGCATTTACTATTTTCAATTATCGTGACATTTACTTATGTTTCACAATTTTCTCTACCGTTTTCGTTCTCGATCCGATTTTTTAAGCCATTTCTTGAGAGATTGCCTACCTGGCATTTTCTTTATATCTTCCAAAAGCACATCCGACACCTCAACGCCGTTTTCCAACTTTATTATGGCACTCAAACTGTCTCCCAATGTCGCCACTGATGACCCCAGCAACCATGCCTCACGTTTGTCAACTATAATAAATCTATCATGAATATAACTGTGGCCTACGACATCTACCGTTATCTTTCTCCCTCCCTGAACAAGTCGCTCCACTTTCTCCAGAAGCCGTTTCCCAGGCGCATTGCCCGCATTGCTTTTAAGCGCACCAGACGAGCAACAAACGGAAACTTCTATCCGGCCATCCAAATCTTCAATGAAATCTTCGATCGACGCGTCAGAAAAATATGGGTCAATAATCGTAATGCTCTCTCGTGCTGATGTGATAATCCCCCATATCCTGCGCTCGGCCTCTTTTCTCTGGCTAAAATATAGATATTGAGACTTCGCTTTGTCTCTTGCCTCTCGTGCAAAACGGAAAACCGCACGCTTGTGCTGCAACTCCAGTTCCGGCTCCTTGACACACTTCATATGACTTCCAGGAATCCGCAACCCCGAACTTGACAGAAGGACCTTGCCACCACCCAAGTACTTTTTGCTCTTTCTAGGTTTTATTATCGAGAAATCCACATTGATTCCACGAATGAACGGCGCAAAATCATGATGTTCAAGAATCTGTCCATTTTTGTCCAACACCCTGTAACCCACTTCGTCACTGCAACCGGTCAGCTCAACCTCGACAACGCGACTGTCAATTGGGATCTTCCGCACTGGCCCAAGATTGAAACTGACCCGTTCCTCCAACTGCAACGATAGGCCTTGACTCGAACAGTCACGGTCAAACACCACCCGAACCGAGTCTTTGCCTCCATTCGTCCGCGGAACAAGACGCATACGCGACCGACAGTAATACGGGTTGGGGAATATGCAGGAAAAACTGCCGATATATTCGAGGTTCTCGTTCAATGGCCACATCAACCTATCTTCTATCCACTGCGAGATCGCCTTGTCACTTAAGAAGTTCTCCAATCCTCTATTGCGGTCTTTGAGCATCACGTGACTCACTAGTGCGCCACTAAAAGTTGAACTCCTGAAGGGCGGATTGTCGATGTAGAAAGGCTCTTCCAGCCGTGGAAAATACACGAGCAATGGTTCAGCTTTGGAATCCCCACTATTTAATTCCTCTAAACAAATGGCACCATCAGCAGAACGTATTGGCTCTTGGCTATATGGTATCATGTTGATTGGCGGGCCTTTCTGCCATGTCATCTGGACTTGACCTGTTCGTGTCGTTTGCCTATACATGTCCAACGCCTGTAAAACATCGTCGATTACATGGCGCGTGAAATACATCCTTCGTTCGCCGACTTTTGCCATCTGCTCATCGTCTATCCCAAAACAAGCTCCCATGAACTTTGGGACAAACTCCAACGATGCGAACATCAATTCGCCATATCCTTTAACGAAAGAGAATACGGCCGTGAACACAGCTTGCCTGTAATGCTCGCTGCAATAGTGATCTATACTGAATGATTCTTTCGACTCCATGTTCGATACTTCTGTAGTACCAAATCTGTTTTTACGCCTCATATCTTCTTCCTCTCTTTTTGCGGACAACATCTTCATGTACCAATATCATAGCAAATAATACCGCCCTGTGAACTTTACAATTTCGTAAACTTCGCGGCCGACGAGAATGAGCGGGATACGGAGACGTCCCTCAAGAGAACCAATGCCATATCGCCATCGGACACGAGCAAAGGCAATGCGCATAGCCACACAAAGCGCGGCATGACATTGTCCACGATCCATGCGTAATGCGCCGACTCGTTAAAGCCCAAGATGGCGATTCCAGCCAGCAGCGCGGCAAAACACGCAAGAAGCCATTTTCTCGCGAGAATTCTCTCTCCGTGCACAATCGATATCGCGACGGCGATTGCAACAAGGCATAGGGGGACGAGACCGTTTCGAAGGAACAGAACGCTTGCAAATGCACTCTCGGAAGCGACGCAAATCCGACGTGGCGACGGGAAAGAAAAGAAATCGAAGCCCTGCACATGTGCCCCATGCAGTATTGCAAAAACATTCCACGCCACGCCAGGGGAAAGACAGAGCGCCGTGCGCAACCACCACTTCAAGTCATTCTTCCTGGACTCTCGGCAGACGCCGCCGCAGAGCAGCAGCGCTGCGGCAAGAACCAAGCATTCCAACCTAAACAGCGCCGCGGCCCCGACCAGCGCCCACCCGCGCATCGACCGCCCGCGCTTGACGGCATTCAGCCCCATCGCCACAAACAGCGCCGCCATCGGCTC
>ERZ842401.3434-NODE-3434-length-19728-cov-5.160067_pt1 | contig 19728 bp, 14 predicted proteins | sample MGYA00521270_ERZ842401 | MGnify/ENA primary metagenome ERZ842401 (study PRJEB31892, sample SAMEA3878208) | bioreactor metagenome | biome: Moose rumen | place: Sweden | collected 2011-10 | study: EMG produced TPA metagenomics assembly of the PRJEB12797 data set... | reverse complement strand
TTTATATGCCATATACATTGAACCACCCAATTAACATATATCATACAAATGTTTGGATGCCAATTATTTTTTTGATTAAACGCACTTTCCTTATAAATAAAAAAGCGGACTTAAAGATTTTCTAAAAACAAAATTATAATTGTCTTTATTATTAATATTTTGATTACTGTAGAATTTGTTAACAAGTTGCTTTATCCTATCAACATCAGTATCCGAACCAAAACAATAATCAAAACCAAATACAATAAAAGTATTAATAAAGCTAAAGAAGTTAGTATAATTATCACTCTTTTTAATTATATATCTAAGAAAAAGAATATCATCATACTTAAATGGAACCGATTCATCAAGTACAATTCTTTTTTCGTAAAAAATAGAATCATTAAGAAATGAAAGCCTCGCTAAAAAAGTATGCACATCTTTTGACTTCTCTGAAAAATAATTTTTAACACAACTATCAAAAACAAGTAAATTTGGACTATCTTTATCAAAATAATTAAGCTTATCAAACGACTCAAGCCTTTCTAAATCTTCTTCTTTAAAATAGCCATCTTTAAGATCTTTATGGTTCTTAAAATAATGTTCTATTTTTTTCAAAAATTCTACATCAGTCATAGTATCACCTCTAGTAAATTTCTACTATAATATCACAAAAAGAAAAGAAATAAAAAAATTATTTCTTTTCATAAACTTTATTAGAATACTTAGCATACTCATCTAAATTTTTACCATTAATAATTTTATTAATTGCTTTATTAAATTTAACTCTAATACTTTCTCTTGTAAGATTAAAATCTCTACCAATAGAAGCAAATGATTCTACTTCACCATAAAATCCAAAATGTCTAAGTAATATTTGTTTCTCTAAAGCATCTAAATCTTCACTATCTATAAGTCTTAAAAATTCATTTCTACGTTCTTTTAAATAAACAGAATCAGATAATTCTAGAGTATCCTCAGAAACATAATCAATTAATTCTCTTGTTTCATCATCATAGACTGTAGAATTTAAACTAATTGTATCATCTAATAAACTTTCGTAATATTTTACTTCTTCAAGAGATAAATCTAAATGATCAGATATTTCTTTATAAGAAGGTTCACGGCCCAAAGTAATAAGTAAATTATTATAAGATTTTCTATAATTATTAATTTCATCATATTTATAGTCAGGAATCCTAATATTTTTTGAATTATTTCTAATTGCTCTAGTTATTCCTTGCCTAATCCACCAAGTTGCAACAGTAGAAAATCTATTTCCCCTATAATAATCATACTTTTCAGCTGCTTTTATCAAACCCAAATTACCTTCTTGTATCAAGTCAGAAAATTCAAGTCCTCTTCCTATATATTTTTTTGCAATACTAAAAGCAAGTCGTAAATTAGAATTAATCAACTTTGTTTTAGCATCCATATCCCCTTCTCTAATTCTCTTACCAAGTTCTAGTTCTTCTTCAAAAGAAAGAAGTGGAAATTTAGATATTTCAGATACATATGCTGAAACATTACTAGTATTAAAAGGTATTACAAGATTATTAGAACTTTTATTTCTTCTTTTAGGAGAAGAAGGTTCTTTTATAGTTTTTTTTGGTCTTGGATTAGAATTAGTTTTATTTAAATTTTTAAGAGAATCATAATCAAAAGATTCTTGATTACTATAGGGATGTAAAAATAAATAAATATTTATAAGAAGAAGCATTGCATCATTCTTAATAACTTTATCAATTTTACCAGATTGAATTTCTTCTTTCTTTGTATTAGAAATTAAATTAAGGTTTTCTCTTAAAACAGTACTCTTTTCTACAACTTCAGATAAATATTTTTCAGAAAGATGAACACTACTTAAATCCAAAAAAATAGAAAGCTTCGTTAACGATATCAAGGCAGCATAATAATTATCAGTAAATTCAAAATTACTTTCAATAAGCTTGCAAACAAAAGAAGAATTAGTAATATTATTATTCAAAAATTCACTAAATACTTTATTACCAATAGAATTTAAAAAACCAAAATCAATAGGTTTACTTTCAGGTAATTTTTTTAGTTCTTCTAAACATAAATTAATAATTGTTTTTTTAGTATTTTTATCTAATTTAAAGTTAAACTTATCAAAAAAAGCTCTATCAAACTTCATCCTAAGTGTTCTATCATTATAATCAATAAATTCACCAACAGTCATACAAACCCCTCTTTTTTACAAGGCATATTATACCATAACTAGTTGTAAATGTAAAGTTCATGTTGTGCTCTAGTACACGCTACATAAAGCAAATGCTTTTCTTCTCTCTTATAACGAGATTTAGGATCATTATAAACTATTACAGCATCAAACTCTAATCCTTTAGCAAGATAAGCAGGAATAATAACTAAATCTTTTTTACTTTCTATAGTATGTTCATCAACTAAAGAAACATCTAAAGAATCTTTTACCAAATCATATAATCTTTGAGCTATATACTTATCTTTTGTAATAATAGCTATCTTAATATAATCGAGTTCAAGTAAATCTATATCTTCAAGAAGAGTTTTCTTTAAATCAAGAATATTTCTTCTTAAAGAAACAGGTTTAGAATTACGCCTTCTTATTGCTGTAACATGTTTTAGGCCAAGTATTTTATTAGTATACTCAATTATTTGAGGAGATGATCTATAAGTTTTTAAAAGTTCAACATATTTAGAATCAAAAAATATTTCTTTTAAATTTTCAAGTGACCCATGCATATAATAAGGATTAATATTTTGATTAATGTCACCTAGAATTGTAAAAGAAGCTTTTCTAAATATTTTAGAAATAATTACATATTGAAGCTTATTATAATCTTGTGCTTCATCAATAACTACTTGTTTAATATTATTTTCATAAGGAAAGCCGCATAATCTTCCTTTTAAATAACTAAATAATAATGCATCTTCATAATTAATAATATCTTTTTCTACAAAAGATGATACTTCAATTGGAGTAAGCTTAATCTTACAGAATTTACTTAAAAAGAAATGTTTGTAAATCTCTTTTAAATCTTCACTAAAGTTAATTGATTCTTTAATAAGTTTTCTGAAAGTAGCTTTTTTCTTAAGTTTTCCATTATAAAATCCATAACAAATTTTTTCAGCCATTTCATCTAATCTTTCAAAAAGAGGAAATCTAGAATACTTTTCATGAAGTAGTTCATTTAAATCACGTTTACAAATAAAATTATGTTCTCCTTCACGAATATCTCTAACAAATTTAGAATTATCTATGTAAAAATCAATATACTTATCAAAATCATCAACTATTTCATCACTTTGCTTATATTTAACAAGTTTGACATTATCCTCTTCATAAGTATAGTATCTAGAAATAAAATCAGAGTAATCCTCTATTCCATCATATTCAGTTACAAAATAGCTTAAATAGTCGTTAAACGTCGTCTGAAGGGTATTTTCTTCACCAAGTTCAGGTAGAACATTAGAAATATAGTCAGTAAATATATTATTAGGTGAAAAAATTAAAATATTATTAGAATTTAAATGTTCAAGTCGATATAATAGAAAAGCAATTCTATGAAGAGCAACAGAAGTCTTACCAGAACCAGCTATTCCTTGAACAATTAAGTTTCTATCAGTTAAGTTACGTATCACTTGATTTTGTTCTTTTTGAATAGTATTAACTACATTTTTCATCTTATCACTAGATGAAGTAGAAAGTACTTCTTGTAAAAGTTCATCATCAATATTAAGAGAATTATCAAATACGCCTACTAAATAATTATCTTCTATTTTGTATTGTCTTTTACGAAGAAGATTACCTTCAAATTTACCACCTGGCGCAAAAAAATAACATGGACCAGTCTCAAAATCATAAAACAAACTACAAATAGGACTTCTCCAGTCATATATTATATTAATATCATTATCATCTTTTAAATAAGTAGTAGATATATAAATAAGTTCTTCTTCACTACTATCATTATCTTTATATATAATTGAACCAAAATAAGGCTTTTTCTCTATTTTAAGAAGTTTCTTTAAATATTCTTCCTTCTTAAGTATCTTAACCTCTTCTTCATTAGTAAGTTGTTTAGCTTGTACCTGATCAGCACTGTCAAAAGAATTTGAGTCTGACCATACAAGTTTTTTAAAATCAGTTAACCCTTCAAAAGATACTTTTACCTCATTTTTTAATTCATTAATAGTTTTATTAAGTTTTTTACTTGTTTCCTTTAGAAACTCCTTTTCTTGTTTTTCTTCTTCAATTGTTATCATACTATCACCATATGTTAAATATATCATAATTTTAATTTTAAAGAAAACAAAGTTTACTAATAAGTGTAAAGAAAAAAAAGTCCAAAGGACTTTTAATTTAATTTCTTTAAAGTCATAGATGAAGGCATATCCCAAGAAAATGGTCCACTCAAATAATATCTATCACCGTAGTTCCAAGTTATTTTCATTTTATATGGTATTTTTATTCTATATTGACGAGCTAAACCATGTGAATGAAGTTGATACATTTGGCTATCAGTAACAAGTCCACCAAACCCGCCATTTATTAAAGTCTTATCAGGTTCCCAATCATAATAATCTTCTATATAATACCAAAGAATCATTTCATATTTTTTATTATCTATATTTTTAATTTCACCAGTCATATTAGCATTTGTATATCCAATTGCATACCACCAACCTATATCAACAGCATCTTCAAAATTGTTAGAAAAATCAGTACCTAAAAGTTCATTTTTAGTTGAAAAACTTAAAGTATCGCCACGTTTTACTGTATCTTCTCCAACTGCCATTATCTTTTCAACGTTATCTACAAAATTATCTTCGCCACTATATGTATTCTCAATCAAAGACCAATCCGAATTAAAATCAAGTATAGTACCAGTGTTATCAAGAAAATGAGAAAGAGCAAAAGCAGCTGGCATTGAATTAGCAACAGTAATCTCAGAAACTGCTAAAGCTTCTATCACATCACAATTATATAAACCACAATCATTACCTGTTTCAGTATTATATACACTATCAGATTTTCTTTCAAGTTTATCTTGAGTAGGAGTTTTTGGAACATAATCAATACTATTAACTTCTTTAAATGAAGAATCAAAAGGAATCATTGGTAATTTATCTTTTTTATCATTAACGCTATCATTATCAGAATCAATATTAACAGGTGAAGAATGTTGAATAACAAAATAAGAATCTTTACTTTTAACTATTTCAATTTCATCTCCATTTTTTAAGCCATCACCATCAAAATCACCTTTCCTACTTTGTATTTCACTATAAGAAATATTCTTAAAAGGATTAGTACCATAATCAGTTGTTAATTGGCCATTACAAATAAGTTTAGTATAATAATCAGAAATTCCATCATGATTAGAATCTTTTTCTTTATCAACTTCAGTGGCATCATCAATTTGACCTTTAACTTCACCGGTTAAGAAAATTTCAAGATCTGCACCACTATAAAAGTGTTTATATGTAAAGAAAGATTCAAAAATATTTTTACTAGTACCATCTTCATCATTAGTAGATAAATGTTCTAATGTTTTTTCTTCAAAAGAAGAAAATATAGTATCCATAACATTAGCTCTAGTTTTTGAAATAGAACTATATTTAACATTAAGATTTAAACTTGAATCAAAATCTTTTATAAGTTTGTTCATCGTAGTTTCAGTATTTTTTACTACTTTATCAGAACCATCAACTATATATAAATGCATAGGAACACCAAATGCATTAAAAAATGGCGTTGCAAGAAGTATAAATTCTGTATTAGAAACAGACGAATCAGAAACATTGCTTCCATCTACTTTAGGAGCATTATTTACTTTATTATCAATTTCATTCTTATCAAGTAATATATAATTTGAAAAATGATTTACATTAGCACTAGCAGTATTTCCAGAAATAGTAGTATCTAAAGCTTCGAGTTTATTATTATCTAAATTAACATAATAAATAGTAGGATTAGAATTTTCATTTAAAATAGAAGAATTAAAATTAAAAGAAATAACTGCATTATCAAAATTACCATCCATTTCATAATTATAAGGACCAGAAATGTATGAACTACTATCCTTTAATCCTAAAATATTACCAGAATCACTTATTTGAAGACTATTATATTGTTTAACAGAAATATTATTTAAAGAAACATAAGCAATATTATCGCTAGATTTATATTTTGCCATGATTTTAGTATCAATTTTATTAGGACTTGTATTTAAAATTATTTCATCATAATCAGAAAGTCCGTCTCCATCACTATCTTTTTTATTAGGATCAGCAGAATACTTAAATAACTCATCATAATCAGAAAGCCCATCTCCATCTGAATCAGATAAATTAGGATTGGTTTTATACTTAATTTCATCAGAATTATTTATAGAATCCTTATCATTATCAGAAAGAAAATCATTTAAACCATCAGAATCTGAATCAGATAATAAAGGATTAGTAAAAGACTTAAAAATCTCATCATAATCAGAAAGCCCATCTCCATCACTATCTTTTTTATCCTTATCAGTTCCAACAGCAATTTCCTTATAATTAACTATTCCATCATTATCATTATCATTTTTATCAAGTCCAGTAGAATTACCTTCAAAATTATTATAAATATAAAACTTTTGATTTTTAGTTTTACCATTTTTAAATTTAACACTAATATCAACAATATTAATACCATCAGAAAGATAATCTAAATCTATTTTCCACCTTTTCTTTTTATCAATTTTCTCTTCTTTTATAATAAGATCACCAGAATATACCTTTATATCGGTATTATTAATACTGTCTAAAGTAGAAATTTTTCCCTCAATATTGGTTAATTTAGTATCAACTATTTTCATACTTTCAGAATAATCATTAATATTTCTATTTGTTAAATAAATAGTATTATAATTTTTTTTGAAATTTATTATTCCAATAATCCCAGCAATAATAAATAAAATACATGAAGTAGTAATACAGGACATAAAAAGATGTTCTCTAATAAAAAAGAAGAGTTTTTTTAATAATTTAAAAATAAATTTAAAAAATTTTAAGATAAGATGAATTAAAAGTTTAACAATATGATAAATAATAAGGCCAGGTATATAAATATAAAAAAATAAAACTTTTAAAATTGTTAGAAAAATTTTTAAGAATTTTTTTGATTTTTTATTTGAAATATTATTATTTGAAGTACTTTGTTGTCCTGTTTTTAAATCATTATTCACTACACACACCACCTATTATATATAATTATAACATATATAAAGTTAAATAAAAGAAAAAAGATACTTATCATAAAGTATCTATATGTTCATTTAACTTAACACTAACAAGCTTAGAAACACCTGATTCTTGCATTGTAATACCATATAATGTATCAGCATATTCCATTGTTTTTTTCTTATGAGTAATTATTAAAAACTGTGTTTTATCTTTATAATGAGCTAAATATTTACCAAATTGAATAACATTAGCTTCATCAAGTGCAGCTTCAACTTCATCAAATAAACAGAATGGAACTTCTCTTACATTAAGTATTGCAAAAAGAAGTGATATTGCAGTAAGAGTCTTTTCACCACCTGATAAAAGTGTTATTGATGAAAGCTTCTTACCTGGAGGACTAGCTACTATATCAACACCAGTTGTAAGAATATTAGATGGATCAGTAAGTTTAAGTTCTGCATAACCACCAGAAAATAACTCTTTAAATACTTTACCAAACTCTTCATTAACTCTTTTAAAAGTATTAGAGAATTCTTCTTCAATTACTCCATCCATTTCTCTCATAATCTCTAGAAGTGAGCTTTCAGCAGAAGTTAAATCATCACGTTGTTTACATAAAAAATCATATCTCGTACTAACTCTTTCATATTCTTCGATAGAAGCAAGATTAACCATTCCTAAAGCTCTAATATTAGCTTTATATTTATTAACTTGCTCACGAGCAAAGTTTCTATCAACTTCAAGCTCATATTCTTCTCTTGCTTTTTCATATGTAAGTTGGTACTCAGTATTTAATGTATTTAAATAATTATCAAGATTAATCTCTAATCTATTTATTTTAATATTTAAATCATTCTTTTCTTTCTCTAAAGTTCTAATAGTACTATTCTTATATTTATATTCATTATTCAAATTATCAAGTTTTTCTTTAATATCATGAATTTCAGTATTTAAAGTATCTATTCTATTCTTAATAGTATCTCTTACAGCAGTTTTATCATAATATAGTTTAATAAGTTCTTGTTCCTTCTCATCTACCTGATCATTAACAATATTATTTAGTGATTCAATTTCTTGTTTAATGATTGAAAGCTCTTCTTCTTTAGAAGTAAATAGTTTATTTTGTTCATTAAGTCTTTGTTCTATACTAACTTTGTTTCTATTAAGTTCAAAATTTACTTCTTCAATATCTTCTATTTCATGAGATAAATTATTAATTAATTTACCAAGAGAATCTTTTTCTTCTTCCAAACTAACTTTCTTTGTCTCTAGTGATTCAAGTTCCTGTCTTATAGTTACACTACTACGTGAATTGCGATTAATATATCCACCAGTCATTGATCCACCAACATTAACAACATCACCATCAAGAGTAATAATTTTATACTTATGATTAATCTTTTTTGCAAGAATATTAGCACTATCTAAGTCTTTGACAATAATTACAGTACCAAACTGGTTTTGAATAATATTTTCATACTTTGCATCATAATTAATTAAATTACTAAGTATTCCTAAATAATTAGAGTCTTCTTCTAAAATAGATAAAGTTAAATTATCTACATATCTTGATTTTATAACAGTAAGTGGAAAGAATGTTGCTCTTCCTAAGCGATTTTCTTTTAAATAACTTATAGCTTTCTTACTAGCTTCTTCATTTTCAGTTATTATATAGTTTTTATTAGAAAGAATAGCTACTTCCAAAGCTTTAGTATACTGAGGACTTGTATCAACTATATTGCCAATAGTATTATATATTCCAAATAAATTATTATTAGAAAGAACTTTTTTAACTTGAACAGGAACACCACTACCATTTTCAAGTTCCAAGTTTAAAGATGAAATTTTATGTCCAACACTGATAATATCTTGATCAAGTTTAGAATAATCAAGTACGGATAATCTTTTCCTATTTTTTGTTGTTTCAAGTACGTTACTATTTTTAGTTATTTCTTCTTCTATTTTACTTAAACTATTTTTAACATCGTTGAAAGAACTTTCAAGTACTTTAATAGATGAATTAATAGAAGCTTCTTTTTCAAGATTATCTCTCAAAAGAGCTTTACTAGATTCAACACTTGAATTCTTAGATTTCTCTTCAAGAAGTCTTTTCTCAGTATTAATTTTTTCACATTCTTCAACAATTTGTAATAATTTTGAATTATATTCACTAAGTTCTTTTTCTTTATCAAGTAATACTCTATTTAATTTCTCAATTTCAATATCATCATTATTTGATGAAACATTTTCAAGAGAAAGCTTATCTTCAATCTTTTCAAGTACTTCTTTTAATCTTTTAACCTCTTCATTATCATTAAATATATCAAATGCAAGTAAAGCAACTTCTAATTGTTTTAAGCTTTCTTTATTATCTAAATATTCTTGTGCTTTTATACTTTGCTCTCTAAGAGGTTCAACTTGAGTTTCAAGTTCTAAAATAATATCATTAACTCTATCTAAGTTATTATGTGTTTTATCTAGTTTTTTTAAAGCTTCTTCTTTTCTCTTTTTATATTTAACAATTCCAGCAGCATCTTCTATTATTACTCTTCTATCCATAGATGAATTAGAAATAATTTTATCTACTTCACCTTGAGAAATAATATTATAAGACTCCTTACCAATACCACTATCAATAAGAAGATTAATAATATCTTTTAATCTGCATTTATCTCCATTTAAAAAATACTCATTCTCACCAGTTCTAAATACTTTTCTTTTTATTGAAATATCAGTATATGGAACATTTAAATAATGATCATTATTATCAAAAACAAGTTCAACAGTTGCTACATTAAGTGGATTACGTGACTTACTACCAGAGAAAATAACATCTGATATAGAACCGTCTCCTCTTAGTTGTTTAACTGATTGTTCACCTAAAACCCATCTAACAGCATCAACTATATTACTTTTTCCTGAACCATTAGGTCCAACAATACAAGTAATACGATTATCTAAATTAATATCAAGTTTATCAGCAAATGATTTAAAACCATAAGCATTAATTTGTTTCAAGTACATACTCTTCACCCTACTTACTTAATTAATTATAACAAAAAAGAAAAAGAAATAAAAGTTTTATTTCTTTGCAGTTAATTTATTTTTTGTTTTATCTATGGTATCCTGTGTATCTTGTTTGATTTTTTCAGCAGTACTAACAACAGCACTTTTTGTAGTTTGCGCGACTTTCTTAGTACCATTAACAACTGTTTCTCCTGCCTTTTTAGTTGTATTAACAACAGTTTCTCCAGCTTTAATGGTCTTTCTTACTGTATTAACTAAAAGTCGTAACTCTTTAAATGAATCTTCATTTACACCATCAATATAAGGAAACGCCTTAAGTAAAAGATTATATAAAGCAGCATTCTTTCTAATTCTTTCTACAACTTGTTCTTTTGTACTTTCAGTACTATCTTTCTCTTTAGTTCTTTCAATACCAGTTAAAGTAATTCTAATACTAATTAAAGTAATAGTAGTAACAAGTAAATCAGTAAAAAATATAAGTTCGCATAAAGTTGCAATTGAAATCATTGCTATATGAGGAACTAAATTAAAAATATGAAGAACTACAGGCCTTAAAAGATAAACAACAATAAGTCCTGCAAGTCCAAATAAAACTGAATTTAAAAGACATACTCTTCCTTCAATATTAAATGGTTGTTCAGAGTAATCCCACCATCTTACTTTAAATAGTTTTTCCATTATAAAACTTGTAACATATTCAAGTACTGTACATATAAGAAAACTAAGAGAAAATAAGGCTTTAGGATCATTATAATAATCTCTTAGTAGAAATAAAACTACAATAGTTCCAACACCATAAATAGGAATATATGGGCCAAGTAAAAAACCTCTGTTCCATTCAAATCTATTATCAGTAATTGAACAATAAACAACTTCACAAACGTAGCCAATACAGCTAGCCACAAAAAAGAACATAAATAAATATGAAATTAAATACCAAACTTCCATAAATCAAATCACCCATCTTCTTAATCTTAACATTTTCTAAATACTATGTCAAACAACAATAAATAATATGAATCGAAGCAAAAAAAAGAACTCTTTCGAGTTCTAATTTATTTTATTAATTGTTTTTACTATATTTCTTTACAACTAATACTGTTCCACCAATTAATCCAGCTCCTAATATTATTGAAAGAATTGTAGTAAATGGACTTACTCCAGTATCAGGAATAGGTGTTTCACATTCAGCTTTATAAAGAGCTTCTGTAGTTTCTAATCCATCTTTACCATAGTATTTGTCACCAACAATCTTACAAATGTTAGTTTCACATTCTTGCTTGTATTTTAACTCAGTTGTTTCTTTTCCATCTCTACCAAAATATTTATCTCCAACTATTTTACAAACATTTTCTTCACATTCTTGTTTGTATTTTAATTCAGTTGTTTCTTTTCCATCTTTACCATAGTATTTGTCACCAACAATTTTACAAATGTTAGTTTCACATTCTTGTTGATATTTTACTTTAGTTGTTTCTTTACCATCTTTACCATAATATTTGTCACCAACAATTTTACAAATGTTTTCTTCACATTCTTGTTGATATTTTACTTTAGTTGTTTCTTTACCATCTTTACCATAGTATTTATCACCAACAATTTTACAAATGTTAGTTTCACATTCTTGTTGATATTTTACTTTAGTTGTTTCTTTACCATCTTTACCATAATATTTGTCACCAACAATTTTACAAATGTTTTCTTCACATTCTTGTTGATATTTTACTTTAGTTGTTTCTTTACCATCTTTACCATAGTATTTACCATTATAGATTTCACAAACTCTCTTAACAGGTGTTATAGTAAATGTAACACTATCACTAGCAGTTTTAGTAACCTTTTCTGGAACTACGATATCTTGTAAAGCATTGTTGTTAGGAGAGTATCTCTTAACAACTGTAGTAGTACCACTTACAGAAATAGTAACTTTAAATGAAGTTTTTTCAGTAACTTTATCTGCAGGAACTCTTACATTAAATTTTTCATTAGTACTAAATTCAGTACCATTACTTACAACATTACCTTGTGCATTAACAAGTTGAGCATTATTATTACCACTAATTGTAACTTTATATTTGTTAACTCCTGAGAATTTAACAGACATACCACTAATAGTATAATAATCTCCACTAAGTTTAGCATTAGTATCATTTGCAGTAATCTTAACACTTACAGTTTTACCAGTATAATTAGATTTACTTTTAGCTGTATTTGCTATAGAAGCTGCTTTATTACCATTTGTTGTACCATTGAATGCAGCTGGCATAAAGTTACTTCTGTATTTCCATACAGCAAGTTGTGTAACTAAATACCCTGTATCACTTGTATCTGTATAATTATCTAAGATGTATAATAGACCACCATCATTTTCAGTATAACTATATGAAAACTTATGACCTTGATTAGCTCCTGTTCTTTCAGGAGTTATACAATATCCGTAACCATTAGAAGTATAAAACTTAGCTTCAGTTCTTCCATTGTATGTAATGTATGTTTTCTTGGTTAAAGTAACACCAGAATCTGCTTTAACTATGTTGGATTGTAACGCAATAAATGCTATGAAAACAAATATTGCTATTGTCTTAAAATATTTTTTCATAATATCCCCCTCCAATTGACTGTTATTATAACATAAAACTTTAATTTTTGCAACCCTTAATTTAAAAATAACACATTATTAGAACAAATACAAGTAAAATTATGGTTCAAGTCTATTAGGACCTCTAAATAAGAATTGAGTCTCTTTTAAACTATTCGTTCCAAGAAGTAGCATAGTTAATCTATCAACTCCAAGAGCAAAACCACCATGTGGTGGACAACCATATTTAAAGAAATCTAAATAGAATTTAACATCATCTTTCAAACCTTTTTCTTCAGCTTGAGCTTTTAATTCTTCATATCTATGTTCTCTTTGAGCACCAGTAGTGATTTCAGTACCTCTCCAAATTAGATCATATCCTTGAGGAACATCATCTTTTCTCATATGATAAAACGCTCTCTTAGTTTTACTAAAATCAGTAACAAAGATAAATTCGTGACCATACTCTTCCATAGCAAATCTAGCAGTTAATTTTTCAGATTCACTATTCATATCACCAACATCTTCTTTAGGAATCTCATAATTATATCTCTTATGAAGTTCTTGATATAAATCATTTAATTTAATTCTAGGAAAAGGTCTAGTAGGAACAACTACTTCAGTACCAAATACTTCTTTAATCTTATCCCCATATTCTTCTTTAACTTTAGAAAGACCAGCAACTAGTAATTCTTCTTCTAAATCCATAACATCTTCATATGAATCAATATAACTAAATTCAACATCAAAAGAAGTAAATTCAGTTGAATGCCTATTAGTATTAGAATTTTCAGCTCTAAAAGCAGGAGCTACTTCAAATATTTTTTCAAAACCACTAGCCATAGCCATTTGTTTATAGAATTGTGGACTTTGAGCAAGATAAGCTTTTCTATCAAAATATTTAACTTCAAATACTTCACTTCCAGATTCAGAAGCTGCACCAATTAATTTAGGTGTATGTATTTCAATAAAATCATTATCATAAAGATATTCTCTCATACCCTTAACAAAAGAAGTTTGTACTTTAAACATAAGTAAATTCTTTTCACTTCTTAAATCTATAAATCTATAGTCTAGTCTAGTATCTAAGTTAACAGATTCTATTTTCTTATAATTAAATGGTATTTCGTTACTACTTTCACTAAGAATAGTTATATCAGTAGGAATAAGTTCCATTCCATTTAATTTTACTTTAGGACTTTCTAATAATTTACCAGTAACTTTTATAACACTTTCAGGTGTAAGTTTGGAAACAAGTTCTACTAAATCTTTGTTTTTTTCTTCACTTTTTTCAATAGTAACTTGAACTTTACCAGTAGAATCTCTAAGAACAATAAATTGTACCCATTGTAAATCTCTGACACTATCAACTACACCACTAAATTCTATGTCTTTATCAAAATATTTATTTAAATCAATTGCATTAATTTTTTTCATAATACACTCCTATTCATGATTATGGCATTTACAGTCATGACCACATTCGCAAGAATCATGATGATCATCACATCCACAATCACAGCTATCTTCCATATCAACAAGTTGTTCATCTAAATAATACATAATATATTCAATAGATATTTTATCTTCTTGTTTTGTCTCTGTATTTTTAATTTGAACTTCACCATTATCTAAATCTTCACTATTTAATATAAGTAAAAATTTACTATTAAGTCTTTCAGCTTGTTTAAATTGTGATTTTAAACTTCTACCAGTATACTCCATATCAACAGTAAAACCACTCATTCTAAGTTCTTGCTGTAAATATACTGCATATTTTCTTTCTTCTTCATTAACATACATAATAAATACATCAATATCTTCTTTTATAGGAAGTTTAACTTCTTGTTCTTTTAAAGCAAGAACAACTCTACTTATTCCAGAAGCAAATCCTATACATGCAGTATCAGGCCCACCTAATTGTTTTACAAGACCATTATATCTTCCACCAGCACCAATAGTTTGAGCATTACTTAATCCTGGAGAATCAATCTTTATTTCAAATACAGTATGATTATAATAGTCAAGTCCTCTTACTATCTTAGGATCAACTACATATTTAACTTCTAATATATCTAAATAAGATTTTAACTCTTCAAATCTTTCTTTACTCTCTTTATTTAGATAATCAATTGTAGTAGGACAACCTTTTAAAATATCACTATCTCCATCAATTTTACAATCAAGTATTCTAAGAGGATTCTTTTCTATTCTCTCTTTACAATCATCACAAAGTTTATCTTTATTAGGTTCTAAAAACTCAAGTAGAGCTTTTCTATAATTATCACGAGATTCACTATCACCAAGTGAATTAATATGAACTTTAATATCTTTAAGTCCAAGCATTTTATAAATATTTACAGCTGCCGAAATAACTTCTGCATCACTGATTGGATCATCAGTACCTAATACTTCAAACCCAAATTGTGTAAGTTCACGATCACGACCTAATTGGGGCCTTTCATATCTATACATTGTTCCATTGTAATAACATTTAACAGGAAGACTCTCACCATACATTTTATTCTCAATAAAACTTCTTACTACACCCGCAGTTCCTTCTGGTCTTAAAGTCATCTTTCTATCAGCTCTATCAGTAAAATCATAAGTTTCTTTAGTAACTATATCAGTTGATTCACCAATACCTCTATGAAAAAGTTCAGTAGATTCAAATATAGGAGTTCTAATATAATTATAGTTATACTTCTCCATTACCCCATCAACTATTTCTTCAATATATTTCCATATTTTAGCATCACGACCATATATATCACTAGTACCTTTTGGTTTTGTTATCATATATCCTCCTTCAAATTAAAAGGAATAAAGAGTTTATCCCCGTTATTCCATTATAAACTTTTTTTTAATTTAAAACAACCAAATTATATTTTTTTTATTACATCAGCAGTAGAAAGTACTGATTTTCTAATTTCATCTTTGGAAAAATTATCATTATACATATATGAATCACCAGATTCACTAATGATTTTCTTATCAACATTTGTTTCACCTAGAAGATTTCCACCAATTCTACCATTAATAATTCTAAAGTTTGCTAATGAAGGTTCTTTAATAAATTCATCTAAATACATATTATATGCTAAAAGCTCTCTCAATAAGTATGTTTTAATATCAGATTTAAAGATTCCTTCACTAATTAAATATTCGCATAAAGCTCTTTCCTGATATCTAGGATATGCCTCAATAAACTGTTTAACATAATAAAAATCATTAACATCAATTGGATTCTTATCTTTAAGAGATAAAAAATAATACTTAATATGACCAATTTCATGAACGATAGTTATCAAATCCAAAAAATTATGATGTCTATCAATTTTAAGATATTGATTAAATGAATAATTAGAAAAAACAGCTTCTCCTAAAGTTCCTTGTTTATGATATTCAATAATATTTTTGTCACCAATTAATGAATAAAGAATAGATAAAGAAACATAATCATCAGTATTCATATAAAATTTTTCCAAAATAAAAAATATTTCATAATCAGTTAACTTAGTATATAGCATAGAAGGAATATCATATTTACTTAAAAAACTTTCTAGTAAATTTTTTTGATCTCTATAAACTGAAGCATCAAGTCCTTCTTCCATAAGTTTTTGACTTTTTGCTATATATCTTCTACTATGTTCAATAATTTCATTCCATTTTTCAGATTTATTATCAGCTAAATAAATAATCCTATCTCTTATTGATGAAAGAAATTTTTCGTTACAAATCTCAGATTTAAAATTAATTATATAAATATATAAAGAAAGAAGTTCTTCTAAATCATCACTCTTCTCTATTAAATCAAGTATATAATTTAAATCTCCTTTAACAGAGTCTAAACTTCTAGTTGAAAGTATTATATTTTTTTTATCAGATACACTCACAAAACCACCAACCATCTATATTATTATTTTAAAACATATAAAACATCAAGTCAAACAAAAAGAATTGACTTTAATGTATAATAAAGATAAAATATATACAAATATTTTGATAAGGGGTGAAATTATGGCAAGTGTTGGAATAATATGTGAATATAATCCATTTCATAATGGGCACTTATATCATTTAAATAAAATAAGAGAATTATATAAAGATGACACTATAGTACTAGTATTAAGTGGTAACTATACAGAACGTGGAGATTTCTCAATAATTGATAAATGGAAAAAAACAGAAATAGCAAAAGAAGCTGGGATTGATCTAGTAGTAGAATTACCTTTTCCATTCGCCACTTCTTCTGCTGACTACTTCAGTTATGGAGCTGTTACTCTTCTAGAGAAATTAAAAGTAGAAAAACTTGTTTTTGGAAGTGAAGATAATAATATAGAAGATTTAACTGAAATAGCAAAATGCCAAGTAAATAACGATGATTTTGATAAACTAGTTAAAATATATTCTAAGTTTGGCTACAACTATCCTACCGCACTTAGTAACGCCGTCAAAGATTTAACAGGAAAAAATGTAAATGCCCCAAATGACTTACTTGGAGTAAGTTATATAAAAACAATACTTGAAAATAATTATAGAATTAAACCAATATGTATAAAAAGAACAAATGATTATCATGATAAAGAAATTAAAGAAATATCAAGTGGATCAGCTATTAGAGAAGCGTTAAAAGAAAAAAGAAATATTGAAAAAGCAATTCCAGACTTTGTAAATAAATATTTAAATAATTTACATTTTAAAGAAGATTATTTTAAATTTTTAAAATATAAAATAATAACAGAGAAAGATTTAAGTATTTACCAAGATGTAACAGAAGGAATAGATTTAAAACTTAAAAAAGTAATAAATGATTCTTATTCTTACGAAGAATTAATAGATAAATTAAAATCAAAAAGATATACGTATAATAAACTTTCTAGAATGCTTCTACATATTTTAGTAGGCTTCACAAAAGAAATGGCAAAAGACATGAAAGAAATTGAATATATAAGAATACTTGGATTTAATAGAAAAGGTCAAGAATATTTAAATAGTATAAAAAAAGAAGTAGAAATTCCTATTATAAGTAAATTTGTAAGAGACTATAAGATGCTAAAGTTTGAACTAGATACAACAATTATATATAATTTAACAAGTGATAATGATGATTTAATAAAAGAAGAATATAAGAACCATTTAAGGAGTGAGAAAAATGATTAAAACAAAAAAAAGAGGACAATTATATGTAATATCTGACCATCAGGATGTGGTAAAGATACAATAGTAAATAATTTACTAAAGAAAAATAATAATTTATGGTTATCTATTTCATGTACCAGTAGAAAGCCGCGTGGAAAAGAAAAAAATGGAGTTGAATACTTTTTCTTATCTGAAGAAGAATTTGAAAAAGAGATAGAAAACGATGGCTTTCTAGAATATGCAAAATATGCTGGAAACTATTATGGAACACCTAAAAAAAGTATTGAAGAACACTTAAATAAAGGTGAAGATGTAATATTAGTTATCGAAATACAAGGAGCACTAAAAATAAAGAATTTACTTCCAGAAACACTATTTATATTTATCCTACCCCCAAGTATGAAAGAATTAAAAAGAAGACTTGAAGGAAGAGGCACTGAGGATAAAGAAAAGATAGATAAACGTTTCTTAAGAGCATATGAAGAGATAAACGAAGTTGGAAAATATAATTATGTCGTAGTTAATGATGAAGTTAAAACAGCAGTAGAAAAAGTAAATGCAATACTTATATCAGAAAAATGTAGAGTTGATCGTATTATAGAACTAAATGTAGATAATATTGAAGAAGAAATTCACGAAGCATTAGTAAAATAAAAATATTAGGTTATTTTAAACCTAATATTTTTTTATCAGCTTCTTCAGTATTATCATAATAACTAGTAAAACTTCTTTCAGCCATAACTCTAGCTAAAACTTTATTAAGAACTACCTCATCAGGAATCATAATTTTTCAAAAGAAAGCTCTTTAAAAGAATCGTCCTCTAATAATTCAAATTCATCATAATCATCATCTAGTTCAAAATTAAAAGAACCATCTTCATCAAAAAATTGATTCAAGAATTCAAATTCAGAAAAACAAATTTTATTATTTCGTTTAGAGTTCATAATACCAAGTTTCTCTACTAGATCTATTAATTTGACAATATAATTATAAACAAATCCTCTATTATTATAATAATCATATGATACACGAGAATTAAAAAGATATATTTCTTTTAATTTATCAGAATCAAAATCAGGATTAATAGAAGCAAAGAAATCAGAAATAGTTTCAGCACCTTTAACTTCAGCTTCAACTTCAGAAAGCAAAGAGCAATACAAAGTATTATATAATTCAGGACTAGTAGTAGCAATTGCAAATTCAAGAGCCATTATAAAACTTCTAATACTCTTTTCTCCATTTTTTAGACGTTTTCTTTGAGAAAAATGACACAACTCATGTCCAAACGTACCTAACCCAGCAAGAATTTTAAAAATATCTGAGGAACAAAAACAATGATAATTTGAAAACAAAATATTTGTAACTCCATCTTGTTTTATAACAGTAGTACCATAACTATTACCTTTATTTTCATTAGTAATAGTAATACTAATATTATCAAAATCCTCTTCAGATATTTCTTTCCCTACAGCAAAAGCAGTTACTGATTCAATAAATTCAAAAATTTCATCATCTGATAAATTATTATTTCCAGAAACAATTTTAGATAATAATTCTTGATTTCTTTGAATCATTTCAGGATTATCAAACGAATTAATTATTCTTTTTATATCGTTTTTTTCAAGTACTTTATTTTTTATTACTGTATTCATTTTACCCCCCTATTCAAAAACAAACACATAAATTCAAAATATTAATTAAAAAAAGTTAGAAATCTAACTTTCAGACTGTTGACAAATAGGTCTACATTTTGACTTATTTGTCTTTTTTTGCA
>ERZ842401.3432-NODE-3432-length-19737-cov-5.688040_pt1 | contig 19737 bp, 17 predicted proteins | sample MGYA00521270_ERZ842401 | MGnify/ENA primary metagenome ERZ842401 (study PRJEB31892, sample SAMEA3878208) | bioreactor metagenome | biome: Moose rumen | place: Sweden | collected 2011-10 | study: EMG produced TPA metagenomics assembly of the PRJEB12797 data set... | reverse complement strand
GTAATTATTATAGCTCAAACACCGCAACGCCATATTCCGGTAGATGATAAACTCCATAAGCACTTCCTCCCTGGAGAATATCTATCATTTCTTTTTTTAGATTAAGAGATGCTCCGGCTTTGTCATAGTTAAGAACTATAAACCACGTCTTCACACCATCTGTTCTAACAGCAAGTTCACATTCTTCTGGAATTTCGATATACTTGCCAAACGGTTCACTTACACCAAGCATCTTAAAAATACCCGATGCTGTATCTTCTAAAAAGGTGCTTCCAAAAGAATACACATAGCCTTTTCCAAATGAATTCTCAATAAGCGCAGGCTCATCTTTTAAATATGTGCTATCGTAGACACCTTTTACTTTAGCCGTATCTGATATAGCCTCGAACTGATCAAAAAACTTGCAAGCAGACAATCTAAACTTCTGAAGGCTTTCTTTATTATTTACAACATAAATATTTTCTTCATCAGGAGCTTCCGGTGTAAACTCAGCTACGACGCATCCTGCCATATTTCTAAACACGCCCGGAAGTTCATCCATTGTAACATGGCCTTCCGCTGTCTTTAGTCCTGCTCTGCACCCCAAAAGAAGTTTTCCGCCTTCTTTTACATATCTTTCCAGAATCATGCTCTCAATCTGCGTTGCAACAACTGCATGAGGATATATAAGCAAATCATATTTACTAAGATCCGATGGAGATGTATCAGATTCAATATATACATAGTCGATCGGTATATGATTCCTTGTTGCAGCTTCAAATAAGCCTTTTTGACTTATATCTTCAAGCATGCGGTGCCAGTTATCGCACTGTGCATCCCACTCATTATCGTGATTTTTAACTATAGCTACCTTAGCAACATAATGTCCGGAACACATTCTGGAGAGTTTTTTTACTTCATTGCAAATCTGTCTAATCTCTTTAATCCTTCGATTTTCACGATTCGAATAGTCAAGTATACCATGCCAGTATATCTCGGTTCCAATAGTTGATGTTCTCCACCTAAAAAAGGATATATATTCAGCACCATGTGCTATAGACTGCATCGTCCAAAGTCTTATCTGTCCGGGTCTAGGGGTAGGCATAAGCATTCTTGTAGTCCAACCACCTGCACCTGACTGTTGCTCCATAATACCGTATGGCTCAGATATACTCCTTACTTCCGAAAGATTCTTGCTCCACCAGCGATCAAGAAGATCCCTTTGTCCTCTTTGATCATAGCGTGCATCATATGCAAAATCCGGATAGGAATCATAAGTAAAGAAATCAAGCGATTCTTTGTTCATAGAATGATTGTCCAAATTAAACATTCCATTCGTTGTTATAAAATCGCCCTCTTTAATATATTTCCTAATTATATCGCTCTGAAGCTTAATATAGCTTCTTGCCGTATCAGACACAAATCTCCTGTAATCAAGATTTTGATGAGGGTTGCCAACATTATGGTTAGTTTGTCTTGGAATATGCACTTCAGAAAAAGAGGAATAAGTCTGATTCCAGAACCTTGTCCCCCATGCATCATTAAGAGTATCAAGATCTTTATACTTGTCCTGTATAAATTTCCTAAATGCAGCATCATCACTCTCTGAGTAAAATTCATCTGTTTCACAATTTATCTCATTATCTATCTGCCAGCCAATAATACATGGATGAGATCCAAAATGTGATGCAAGATGTTCTGTGATAAGTTTCGTTTTTTGTCTGAATATCAAAGAACTATGATTAACATGGCACCTTTCTCCATGATAAATAAGCGTGCCATTTCTTTTGGCATTTAAGGCTTCAGGATATTTCTCCGTAAGCCATGCAGGAGGAGTTGCTGTCGGTGTGCAGAAGATAACCTTCATATCTACAAGTTTGCAGAGGTCAAGAAAATTATCCCAGAAATCATCAACAAAGGTTCCCTCAACAGGTTCTGTGAGATTCCAGGAAAATTCTCCTACTCTGATAACTTCTATCCCTGTTTTTTTCATTCTTTCAAGATCGTCTTTCCACATACTTTGAGGCCAGTGTTCAGGATAATAGCAAGTTCCGATTGTGATTTTCTTTCCATTTAGCAGCGAATTCATAGGTTTCCCCCCTTATATAGGTGCATATCCTTCGTAAACAACTCTTTACTCTTCGTCAAGAGTCTGGATAAGTTCAAGTGATCTTTCAAGATTAAGCTTATTACACATTTCAACAAACTTATTGAAAGGAACATTCTGAATCTGCTTATTGGAACCGCGAACATTGATTGATACAGTTCCTTCTTGAGCTTCCTTATCACCTATTACAAGAATATATGGATCTTTATAATTCTTGAACTTCTTGATTTTCTCTTTCATGTTGCTGTCACTTGTATCAAGCTCAACACGAACATGATTTGCTGTAAGTTCATTAGCTATCTTAGTAGCATATTCATTGTGCTCTTCTCTGATAGGCACGATACCTACCTGATAAGGTGAGAGCCAGAATGGGAATGCTCCCTTGAAGTGTTCTGTAATAATACCTATGAAACGCTCAAGTGAACCATAGATTGCCCTATGGACAACTACAGGTTGCTTCATTGTTCCGTCTTTGTCCTGATATGTAAGTTCAAAGTTATGAGGAAGCTGGAAATCAAGCTGCATTGTACCGCACTGCCACTCACGTCCAAGTGCATCCTTGATCTGAAGATCTATCTTAGGACCATAGAAAGCTCCATCGCCTTCATTTATCTCATATCCGCCCTCACCATACTTGTCATCAAGAATCTCTTTAAGTGCAGCCTCTGCCTTGTTCCAGACTTCGATATCGCCCATAAAATCATCAGGTCTTGTCGAGAATTCGGCACGATATGTGATTCCAAATGTTCCATAAATCTCATCAGCAATGTTCATAACATCATTGATTTCGGATTTGATCTGCTCTTCCGTAACAAATGTGTGATCGTCATCCTGACGGAACTCCTGAACTCTGAAAAGACCATTCATCTGTCCGGATTTTTCTTTACGATGAAGAACATCATACTCACTATAACGAATAGGAAGCTCTTTATAAGAGTGATTGGTTCTCTTGTATGCCATCATAGCATTAGGACAGTTCATAGGCTTGGCAGCCATTGTATCTTCTGCTTCCAAAGAAAAATGTGCTGCTGTATCATCACTGGAAATCGTATCCTCAGCTTTTGTACCATCTGTAATACCCGGAACCATGAACATGTTATTAACATAGTGAGCCCAGTGACCGGAAATAAGCCACAGCTTTTTATTATTAATAAGGGGTGCAGATATCTCAGTATATCCATGCCTTTCCTGAATTTCTCTTGAGAATCTCAAAAGTTCCTGATACATTCTCCATCCTCTGGGAAGCCAGTAAGCCATACCAGGAGCAGTCTCATTGAACATAAATAGGTCAAGATCCTTACCAATCTTCTTGTGATCGCGTTCCATAGCCTCCTTGATCATTGCAAGATGAGCCTTGAGCTGGTTCTTATCAGGGAATGCATAGATATAAACTCTCTGCATGTGATCACGCTTCTCATCGCCTCTCCAATATGCAGCAGAAACGGACTTAACCTGATATGCGCAGTTCATAAGTTCCTGAGAATTTGATACGTGTGGTCCGCGGCACAGATCAACATAATCTTCGCCCGTATAATAAACCGTTATTGTTTCATCGTCAGGAAGATCCTTTATAAGCTCTGTTTTAAATTTCTGATCCTTGAAAAGTTCAAGAGCTTCTTCTTTGGATACTTCTTTTCTTGTCCAATCTTCTCTTCTTTTGATGATTTCGCGCATCTTGTCTTCAATAGTCTTAAAGTCATCAGGACTTACCGACTTATTGATAACAAAATCATAGTAAGCTCCATCATCAATCTGGGGTCCTATGGCGTACTGAACGTTTTCTTTGCCATAGAGCTCAATTACAGCTTTTGCAAGAATATGTGCCAATGAATGACGATAAACTTGCAGGAATTCTTCTTTTTCCATCTCAAATCTCCTTTTCTGCACTTTTTGTGCCTTCGTGCAAATAGGCTTTAATAAAAAAAGCCCTTTGCACTACAGTTACGTAATGCAAAGGGCGTATATAACGCGGTTCCACCTTGCTTTATCCTATTGAAACAGGATATCTCATTGGATTATAACGGAATCACCGTGCCGGATTGGGGCCTCTCAGAGTTAGTTTTCAGTCAGCTTCCTTCCAGACACTCACAGCGCAGACCCAAAGTCCGGTGTCATTCTCTGAGGAATTCTACAGCTTACTCTTCTCGTCAACGATTTAAGTAGAATAATGTTTATTCCTAGTGATTATATTCCAGTACAAAATATTTGTAAAGGCAATATAAACAGCTTACTCTGTTTACTCTGTTTTATTTCTGCCGTGGCACTTCTTGTATTTCTTGCCACTTCCACATGGACATGGATCATTAGGATAGATTTTCTGAGCGTTATGAACTGTACGTGAATTCTTCTGCTCCTTGTAAAGCTCCTTCCTCTTATCCTCATCAAAAATATCATTCCATTCAGCAAGACCATAGAGCCAGTCTGCTTCAGCAGCTACCATGTTCTTGTAGAGCTTCTCTTTGTCGAATGCAAGACTTACTACAGTATCCTCTTCCATGTTCTCAATATCATTAGGTACTTTTAGACTTTCATCTATACCATCAAGAAAGCCTGTCATTGTCATGATATCAATGCCATATTTGTCAGCGAGCTCTTTAACCGTTCCCTTAACTTCTTCATCGGGATTCTTAAGAAGCTCAGCGTATATATCCTTCTCTTTTCTGAAATAATCAGTCCACAATTTCTGGAGATCACCCTTGTTGGCTGTCTCAGAATAAGCCATGTCTCTCCACTTTTTAAGTAATGCCATATCCATAACCTACTTTCTTATATAATCTTTGCCAGGGAGCCTGTCTCCCAAATAAAGGCATTCCTAATCATACTCTATTCACCCAAAAAATTCAACTTTTGTAAAGCTAAAGTTTTCAGCCTGCTATAGACTGATAAGCCACTATGTAGAGGAACTTTGCAACATGTACTTTTTTACATTTTTTAAGATATTTATATATGCTTAAGTCTTTGATTTTACCGCAATAGGCTTGAATTTTTTGTTTATATTTTTGGGGCAATGTTACGAAATGATTAACGTTTTATTGCCATTTTCTTGCACGTGTGTTAGAATACGTACTTGAGGTTCAAACGGGTGGAGGTTAATGATTGATGGGTAAAGAACTACAGCCGCGTAAGCACCGCCATAAAAGGCACTATACTTTCATGATTATATCTGGCGACTCTGATAGAAAGAATAAGCAGATTCACCTTGGGCATGTGGCAACACAGGTGCTGGCATTTTCTCTTTTTGCAATACTTGTTGCAATCGTATGTTATATCGCATTTATTACGCTACGTTACAAAAATCTAGAAAAGTCAAGTTCCGCAACTTTGGCAAGTATGCAAAAACTGATTGCTAATCAAAACTTGCAAATAGATGATTTATCTTCCATAAATTCAAGTCTTCAGACAGAAAATCAAGAACTTATGGCCAACTACGAGCAGGTAAGTAAGGCTCTTAATATAATGGTTGACGACGAAGAAGCCCAGGAAGCAGCCGCAGTTGAGGAAGCTCTCCCGAAAGGATTCCCTATATCGAGTCAGGCCACATACGAATCAAGACTTGATGATCCTTCTTCTGATTCTAAGGACAACGCTTCCGAAGGGGATTATATACTTGTATTTACCGTTAGTAGCGGTTCACAGATTGTAGCCTCCGGAACAGGTACTGTTCTTACTATTACTTCAGATTCCAAATATGGAAAATGTATTACCATAGATCATGGTAACGGATATAAAAGCATATACCGTTTCTCCGGAACTGTCCTTGTTGAAGAGGGCGACACCGTAAGCAGAGGCACAGCTTTATTTCTGGCCGGTGATAAAAGTGCAGTACTTGGTTATCAAATACAATATAATGATGAATTTGTTAATCCCGAAGATATAATCGAGATTAATGGCTAAATCCATATTAAGTTTTAATGAAGGGAGAGCATAAAATGTTCAACAGTAATAAGCAAAAGCCGCTTCCGATCAGCACCTACGAAGAGGAAGCTCAGAAAGTTGTTACGCTTATCGGTTCCGGTGCAACCTGTGATGGAGCTTTCAGTGCACGCGACACCACTCGTATAGACGGAACAATAAACGGTCCTGTTCATATCGAGGGAAGCCTTATTATAGGTCAGAATGGCAAGATCAACGGAGATGTTACAGCTCAGAACGTATTTCTGGCCGGTGAAATCAATGGAAATGTCGACTGTAATCTTGGAAAGCTTGAAGTCAGCGACAGCGGCAAAATGATAGGTGATGTCATCACAAAGAGTATTGTCATAGACGAAAATGCAATTTTCCAAGGCAAATGTACCATGACTACAGATGTTAATTCTGCTGCAACAGCCAAGGAAAGAGCTGTAGGAAATCGTGAGTCTGAATAAACTCTTTGAAGGTATACTTCCTAAATACAGACAATAAAAAAGAAGGTAAACCACCTTCTTTTTTCGTCTTGTATTGCTATTATATCCCTAGTGGAACCATTACTAATTCAAACTTCCCACTTGTCAAACCGCCGCATAGAGAATGCGGAAAGTTTGGGTAAGGTATTCACTGTAATCTTTCAAATACCATCTCATAACCATCATCACCGTAATTTAGTGATCTGTTAACACGGCTAATAGTAGCTGTTGAAGCTCCTGTCTTCTCAGCAATTTCAAGATATGTCTTCTTATCACGTAACATTGATGCAACTTCAAATCTCTGAGAGAGCGATAATAATTCGTTTACTGTACAAAGGTCTTCAAAGAAGCTGTAACACTCTTCCTTGTTCTGTAGGCACAGAACCGCCTCAAATAAATGATCCACCGCATCAGTGTGTATTTTTTTATTCATGATTTAATATGCCTCCAATCTAATAATCACGATTGATATACGCTTTACTTCTCGACCATTTTAACATAGTAAAGTTATAAAGTAAAGCACAGATAAACTATTTTATGCATTTTTGCTAAAAAAAATTGTTTTGTTATAATTTTCTAAAAAGATGCAAAAAATCATCTTTACTTTTGTTTATATTTGTGATAACCTAGATTTGTTGTTTGAGTTTGTATGTTGGCTATAGACTTTATACTAAAATCAAACAGCGTGATGATTATTTTTTTTATTTTCAGTGGAGGTATTACAATGAACAAAGGTACAGTTAAGTGGTTCAACAATCAGAAAGGCTATGGTTTCATCTCTGATGAAGCTGGTAACGATGTATTCGTACACTATTCAGGACTCAACATGGAAGGCTTCAAGTCTCTCGACGAAGGCGCTTCTGTAGAGTATGATGTAATCCAGGGCGAAAAAGGACCTCAGGCAGTAAACGTAAACAAGCTTTGATATTATATTGATATCAAAGACATCCTATCTATAGTATGGATGTTAGCTTTTCCTTAAGGTCCGCCTTAACTATAAAGCAATGATTTATTTTACTCCAACAATTAACCGGAGCAGCCTTGCTGCTCCGGTTTTGTATTTTAGTGGATCTCACTACATATATTACAAATATCTTTTATGCTCAAAGTCCCACCAAAGATATCCAGTGCAGATCCAACAGTTACATCCACCTTGGACTGTCCCAATATCTTAAGCTTTTCGATATCTAAAAGGCTATGAACACCGCCTGCATAGGTTACAGTTTTTTTATCAAATCGCCCCAAAAGCGCTGCCACTTCTTCCTCTATTCCGCTTTGTTTCCCTTCAACGTCAGCTGCATGAACAAGGAATTCATCACACGACTCAGACAATTCTTCCAGAATTTCCAAACTAAGCATCGTGTCTGTCATATTCTGCCATCTGTCTGTCACGATGTAATAGTAATCACCTTTTTTCTTACACGAAAGGTCAAGGACAAGATGTTCTTTTCCGACTGTCTCTTTCATAATCCTCAGCCTATCTTTGTCTATTTTCCCATTATTAAAGACATATGATGTAACTATTACATGAGAAGCTCCCACGCATAGGAATGCTTCTGCGTTATCAGGATTAATACCTCCTCCAACCTGCAGAGTGTTCTTATGAGCAGAAAGAGCAAGCATTGCTTGGTGGCGACTTTCTTCATAAAAGCTGCTAGCTTCAGGATTTAGTATGATAACATGTCCGCCTGATAGCCCCATGTCGTAATACATATTAGAATAATATGCCCCATCATGCTCAGATACATAGTTATCACTTGCCTCGTTCTTACTATCTCTAAGACTTGATCCAACGATTTGCTTAATTTTACCATTATGAATATCAATACAGGGTCTGAATTTCATCTTAACCTCGCTAATGCATCATAAGAAGACTGTTGGATTAACCTGACTCAACCTTCACCTTGCCAAACTGTCGCTATTTAAGCATGCGCGAAAATTGAATAACTCAAACTTCGCACTTGCTAAACCTGCACCACCCCTTTACTGTTATGTAGGTTTGGCAAGTGTGAAGTTTGAGTGAATAAGTTAATCCTACTTAAGATTTAGCGCATCTGCCATGTCATACATTCCACTAGCTTTGTTTGCAAGGAACTTAGCAGCCTCAACAGCTCCTTTAGCAAAAATAGCTCTGGAATATGCCCTGTGTGAAAATGTGATAACCTCGTCAGTTCCTGCAAATATCACATCATGATCTCCCACAATTGTACCGCCTCTCACAGCAGAAATTCCAATTTCCTTCTGCGGCCTTTTTTCTCTACGTAAGGAGCGGTCGTACACATACTCATAATCTCCGCCTGCACCTTCATTGATTACGTCTGCAAGAGCGATTGCAGTACCGCTTGGAGCATCAAGTTTTTGATTGTGGTGTTTTTCAACTATTTCCATATCAAATCCTGCTCCCGCCAAGGTTTTAGCAGCTTCTTTTAACACCTTCATAAGAACGTTCACACCAACTGACATATTGGCAGATTTAAGGATAGCAACCTTTTTGGACGCTTCCTCGACATGAAGAAGCTGCTCCTTAGAAAGACCTGTCGTGCATAATACAACGGGAAGTTTTTGCAAAACGCAGCTATCAAGAAGTTCATCTACTCCTGATGCATTTGAAAAGTCTATGACTACATCTGCATCAACATTTACCTCTCCAAGGCTTTTAAATGTAGGAAAAGAATAATTATTCTCTCCAAATTTATCTACACCTGCAACTATGCTGATATCATTATCAGCCTCAGCAATTTCTACTATTACGTGTCCCATGCGGCCATTACAGCCGTTCATTATAGCTTTAACCATTTGAAATTATCCTCATATCGCGAGTGAATCAGTAAATAATATACCTTTTGGCCTTGCTCGCGTCGCAAAAGCAAAAGTAAACATGCTATTATTCACATAAGTCCAAAATCCTGCATCGCCTTTTTTAACAACTCTGCATGCTCCCCGCTTAACTGTGTAAGGGGAAGTCTAAGCGGTCCTGCAGCAATTCCTATGTACTCAAGAGCTTTTTTGACAGGGATAGGATTAACCTCTGAAAAAAGAGCTTTTATAAGAGGGATAGCTTTTAGCTGAATATCTGCGGCTTTCGAAAAATCGCCATTTAGCATAAGCTCACACATCTCATGAGTCTGTCTTGGAGCAACATTTGATAGAACCGATATAACACCGATTCCTCCTAAAGACATGATAGGAACTATCTGATCATCATTGCCGGAATACAAATCAATTGCTCCCTGCGTAAGATTCATCATTTCTGCTGTCTGCGAAATGTTACCTGTTGCGTCCTTGATACCTACTATGTTTTTCTTGTCCTTAACAAGCCTATTCACTGTTGCAGGAAGAATATTGCAACCTGTACGACTTGGTACGTTATACATAATAACCGGAATTTTGATAGCATCAGCAACAGCTAAAAAATGTGCTACAAGTCCATCTTGCGTAGCCTTATTATAATAAGGCGTTACAGAAAGCACTGCATCAGCGCCGTATTCCTGCGCTTCTTTAGAAAGCTGAACCGCTGTATGTGTACAATTAGAGCCTGTTCCGGCAACAACAGGTATACGATGAGCAACTCTGTCAATGCAGAACTTAACAACTTCCATGTGCTCTTCTTCGCTCATTGTTGCAGCTTCTCCTGTCGTGCCGCATACAATAATTGCATCAGTTCCGTTTGAAATCTGAAATTCAATTAGACGTGCAAATTCATCATAATTAACTGACCCGTCTTGATTAAATGGTGTAGCGATCGCAACACCGGCTCCCTTAAATACTGCCATAGTGGCCTCCTTAACAATAAATGTGCCAGGACATCGCTCGTCTTGTCCTGATTTCTACACAAAAGGGTGAGCGCCCTTTGTGCGCTCACCCTACAATCTTCCAACTTCGGATTATCGGATAGCGCCCCATCATTACTGATGACAGTCATACATCTGTTCGATGTATGCCCAAGAATCCGAAATGCAGCTGCTTTCGAACCTTTCGGCGCATTTCCCTTTCCATTCTCTTCGTTTACTGCTGCAGCATCCAAGAATGTACTAATAAAACACGCAACCTCTATCTCTGAACAGCTTCATCATAACACCCGTGTTATATAGTGTCAACTCAATCGCATGTTTTGCCATATATACCGCATTCCAAATGTTTATTCGCATGAGTCTTTTTGCAGATCGTTATACTCATGAACACAATTACACAAACTTCTAAGGACTCTAACAGTTTTTCTTATCATAAGGGTCTATGCTATAATCAAAAGGCACCTATACTTATCTTTTCTTGGTATAAGGAAGCCATAAACACAAATTTATGAAAGGATAACCGCTTTTTAGCGGCATAATATAATGGACAATAAAGTTACGCTCTATATGCATTCAGGCAGTGGCAATCATGGATGCGAAGCTATCGTAAGATCACTTACCAAACTATTGCACAATGAAGATAATATGCTAAATCCATGCGTAATGACCAATGACAGGCAAGAAGACCTTCGTTATATCTCTGAAGATATCTGTCACTTTGTCGAAGAAAAACATATGTCAAAAAATGTTTTAAATCATACGTTTTATTACCTATATCGAAAAATCACCAAGGACCAAGAATCTTTTCTCAGATATAGATTCAGGTATATGTACAAAAATCCTCCTAAAGTTGGCGTTTCTATTGGCGGCGACACCTACTGCTATGACTACATGGTAAATGAGATAATGCTTACCAACAGTATGCTACACAAACTTGGAACAAAGACAATTCTGCTTGGATGCAGTGTTGAACCAAATCTTGTCAAAAGACCTGATGTTACAGAAGATATGAAATTATACGATAAAATTCTTGCTAGAGAAAGCATAACCTACAATGCTCTTCTTGATACAGGCGTAGAAAAAGATAAGCTTGAACTCGTTCCTGATCCTGCCTTTACTCTTGATACAGAATTTCTTCCACTTCCTTACGGATGGAAAGAAGGAAAAATGGTCGGTCTTAATTTAAGTCCTCTCATCGGTATGTATGCCAAGAGCAAAGATATCGCACTAAAATGCTACGAAGGTTTGATTTCACATATTTTGGAGAGTTCAGATAATAACGTTGCACTTATTCCACATGTTGTATGGGACAGAAGCGATGACAGAATTCCTTTGTCATCTTTGTATGAAAAATTCAAGGACACGGGTAGGGTTATTCTAATTGGAGACCATACTGCGCCTCAGCTTAAAGGATTTATCGCAAGATGTTCTCTTTTTATCGGGGCAAGGACTCATGCAACTATTGCAGCCTATTCTTCTATGGTTCCAACTCTGGTAATAGGTTATTCGGTAAAAGCAAGAGGCATTGCATTAGACCTCTTTGGAACAGAAGATAGTTTTGTTCTTCCTGTTCAGATTTTAGAAACAAAAGATCAACTTATAGACGGCTATGAATGGCTGAGGGCAAATTCTTCCAATATAACAAACACGCTCAAAACAAAAATTCCTGTATATGTTGAAAAGGCAAAGCGAAACGGAACTGCTGTGATAAACCTTTTAAAATAAACGCAATCCTTCTCTCATAGGAGCTTAAAGTCGCTTAAGTTATATGCGAAATTTTGACCAATTAACTCCTGTTTTTTGAATATAGTTGGTGTATTTTTTACATCGCTTTATATATGTTTTTTTGATATGATTGTTGCATCGCGTTGTTATGAGTGCTAAAATATGTTGGTTTTGTAATAACAAATAGAGAAGTTACTATATGAATATGGTTCTGGTTAAATGCAGAATCCATGGATTTTTTTAAGGAGTACCATTATGATACAGACAAGAGATGACATTAGAAACGTTGCTATAATAGCCCACGTTGACCATGGTAAGACAACACTTGTTGATGCCTTGCTTCACCAAAGCGGAATATTCCGTGACAATCAGGAAGTCGCAGAAAGAGTCATGGACTCTAATGATATCGAGCGTGAACGTGGTATCACTATTATGTCCAAGAATACAGCAATTTCATACAACGGTGTTAAGATTAACATAATCGATACACCCGGCCACGCTGATTTTGGCGGCGAGGTTGAACGTGTACTTAAGATGGTTAACGGAGTAGTGCTTGTTGTAGATGCTTTTGAAGGGCCTATGCCACAGACCAAATTTGTTCTCAGAAAAGCTATGGAACTTGGTCTTCCTGTTGTAGTATGTATCAACAAGATTGATCGTCCCGAAGCTCGCCCTAATGATGTAATTGATGAAGTTCTTGAACTTCTTATGGATCTTGGCGCAAATGATGATCAGCTTGACTGCCCGTTTGTGTTTGCTTCTGCAAAAGCAGGTATTGCATCCAAGTCGCTTGATGATAAAGGCACAGATATGAAGCCTCTTCTTGATACTATAATAGACTATATCCCTGCACCTACAGGTGACCCCAAAGCAAATACTCAGGTTCTGATCTCTACTATTGATTACAGCGAATATGTTGGTCGTATCGGTGTTGGTAAAGTTGATAATGGGCATGTCAAGGTCAATGACGAAGTTGTAATCGTCAATCACCATGAACCAGACAGAATGATCAAGACCAAGATCAGCAAGCTTTATGAGTTTGATGGTCTTAATAAAGTAGAGGTTACAGAAGCCGGCATCGGTTCTATTGTAGCCATATCCGGTATAAATGATATGAAAATCGGAGATACACTTTGCTCTCCCGAGAATCCTGAAGCAATTCCATTCCAGAAGATCTCAGAGCCTACTATCAGTATGAATTTTATTATCAATGACTCTCCTCTTGCCGGACAGGAAGGTAAATTTGTTACTTCACGTCAGATAAGAGATCGTCTTTATAAAGAGCTTAATACCGATGTATCTTTGAGAGTTGAAGATACAGATTCGACAGATACCTTTAAGGTTTCAGGACGTGGTGAGCTTCACCTGTCTGTCCTTATCGAAAATATGCGTCGTGAAGGCTACGAATTTGCTGTATCCAAGGCAGAAGTTATCTATAAAACCGATGAAAACGGCAAAAAGCTTGAGCCTATGGAAAAATGTTATGTTGATGTTCCGGAAGAATTCTCCGGTACTGTTATATCAAGACTTTCCGAGCGTAAGGGTGAACTTGTAAACATGGGTACAGCCAATGGCGGATACAGCCGTCTTGAGTTCAACATCCCTTCACGTGGTCTTATAGGTTACAGAAATGACTTCATGACAGATACGAAGGGTAATGGTATCATGAACACCGAATTTTCGGGCTATGCTCCATTCAAAGGCGAAATCTCCTACCGTAAACAGGGTTCACTTATCGCTTACGAATCAGGTGAAGCTGTAACATATGGTCTCTTCAATGCCCAGGAGCGTGGTACATTATTTGTAAAACCAGGCGATAAGGTTTACTCCGGAATGGTTATAGGTTCAAGTGGTAAGAGTGAAGATATCGAGGTCAATGTATGTAAGACCAAGCATCTTTCGAACACACGTACATCATCTTCCGATGAAGCACTTCGTCTTGTTCCGCCTAAGATAATGTCTTTGGAAGAGGCAATAGAATTCATCGATACAGATGAGCTTTTGGAAGTAACACCTTCAACTCTTCGCGTTCGTAAGAGAATTCTTGATCCCACAATGCGTAAGAGAGCCGGAATTGCAGCCAAAAATAGGGCACAGAACAAGTAATCATACTTTTTTTGAAATAGAGATTTGCCTTTAAAAAGTCATATTTGACATAAAAAGTGCATCAAGGCTTTGATGATATTTAAAGCCTTGATGCACTTTTATCTTAAGCAACTCAAATCTCAATCGGATAATAATCCTTTTGACCTTCTATAATAACTGCTCTAGCACTTGTAATCTGCGTTATGATGCCTATAGTTTTATCTATATCAGATTCTCTTACCACTATGTCATAGCTTACATCCGCGCCATATATAGGATTATCAAGTTTTATTCCGATTTCTCCAAAGGCATGCTGAATCTTATCAACCATGTCATAACCAATGGTAAAAGTAAGCTTTTGTCCAAAGGTCATTACAGCAATCTTGGATACAGCAATAGCCGCCTGTGAAGCCTTGGTATAGGCTCTTACAAGCCCTCCTGTTCCAAGAAGTGTTCCGCCAAAATATCTCGTAACAATAATAAGACTATTGGTAATACCTTCTGTCTTAAGCACTTCCAGGATTGGCTTTCCTGCCGTCCCGGACGGTTCTCCGTTGTCAGAAAATCTTTGAATTTCACTTCCCTGGCCGATAATATATGCATAGCAGTTATGTCTTGCGTCCCAATATTTCTTTGATACATCTTTAATAATAGTATCTGCTTCTTCTATGCTTCCTACCGGAAAAGTCTGACCTATAAAACGGGATTTTTTAATTTCTATCTCGTCATTTGCACTGCCGATTATAACTTTATATGATTTATCATCTTCATTTTGTTTAAATTTATCCATACATCTATATTAAACGAACGCTTATATATAAGACAAGACTTAAATAATTTGCTATAATATACTGATGAATTGGAGGATATATTATGAACTATGGTAAAGAAGGCGTCAGAAAGCAAGAAGCTGCGCTTCGAAACGGAACCGGACGATGGGGCAAAAAGTTCGGAACCATTTTATTCAAATTATTCCTACTAGCTGTACTTTCTGTAGTTATATTGTTTATAAGCGCCGGACTTGGTGCTTTTCAGGGCATTATTGATTCATCACCCGATATAAGCAATATTGATGTAACTCCTTCAGGATTCAGTACTTTTGTCTACGATTCCGAAGGTAATCAGATAGCAAAGCTGGTATCAACAGATTCGAACCGTATTCCCGTTACAATGGACATGGTTCCTCAGGATCTTAAAGATGCTTTCGTAGCAATCGAAGATGCTCGTTTCTATGAGCACAACGGAATTGATATCCAGGGTATCATACGTGCGGGATATGTAGCCATTACAACAGGTTCTTTTTCCGAAGGCGCTTCAACTATTACCCAGCAGCTTATCAAGAACAATGTATTCACGGGATGGACAGAGGAAGATACCCTTATTGCCAAATTCAAGCGTAAGATTCAAGAGCAGTACCTTGCAATTCAGCTTGAGAAGACAATGTCCAAGGAAGATATTCTTCTGAACTACTTGAACACCATCAACCTTGGTCAGAACACACTTGGAGTACAGGCAGCATCGCTTAGATACTTCAATAAGTCTGTAAGTGAACTTACATTATCAGAGTGCGCTGTTATTGCAGGAATAACGCAGAACCCAAGCAAATTCAACCCCATAACTCACCCTGATAAAAACGCTGAAAGGCGTGAGAAAGTTCTCAAAAATATGCTTGAATATGAATTCATAACCCAGGCAGAATATGATGAAGCTATGGCTGATGATCCGTATTCAAGAATTCAGATTGTCGATTCTCAAACTGAGGATAATACTGTTAATTCCTACTTTGTAGATGCCCTTACAGATGTTGTCCTTGATGACCTGGTAGAAGCCGGTTATACAGAAACCCAGGCTTATTCACTTCTATACAGTGGCGGTTTAAAAATTTATTCGACTATGGATCCAAATATCCAAAGCATCTGCGATGAAGTTTTCCAGGATGAATCAAACTTTCCGTCAAATACAAGCTATCTTCTAGATTATGCTCTTACTGTAAAAACCGCTTCGGGAGATTATGAAAATTACAGTGATGAGATGATGGAAACCTATTTCAAGCAGACCAATAGTTCTTTTGACCTGACATTTTCTTCTACAGAAGCTGCCGAAGAAGCTATTGAAGAATATAAAGCGGCAGTAGTCGGCGAAGGTGACACTGTTTTGGATGAAAATTATACCCTTACTCCACAGCCGCAGGTGTCACTGACAATTGAAGATCAATCTACCGGGTACATTGTAGCTATGGAAGGCGGACGAGGAACCAAGACTGCAAGCCGTACGCTTAACAGGGCAACAGATACTATGAGACAACCGGGATCTGCATTTAAGGTTCTTGCTGCATATGCTCCGGCTCTTGATAGCGCAGGATATACTCTTGCTACAGTTATCAATGATGCTCCTTTTAATTATTCGAACGGTACACCTGTAAGAAACTGGTACAAGACAGGCTATCGAGGACTCTCAACCTTGCGCGAAGGTATCCGTGATTCCATGAACGTTGTAACTGTAAAGCTCATGACTCTTATAACTCCGCAGCTTGGTTATGACTACCTTGTCAACAAATTCCACTTCACTACACTTGTCGAACGTGAAGAAAAAAATGGCAAGGTCTACTCTGATATACAGCAGACACTGTGTCTTGGCGGTATAACCTACGGTGTAAAAAATATTGAAATAAATTCTGCATATGCAACTATAGCTAATGGCGGTTATTATATAAAGCCCAAGCTCTATACCAAGATTGTGGATCATGATGGTAATGTCATTATTGATAATACTGCTATAGAGGGTGAACAGGTAATAAAAGAAACTACAGCATTCCTTCTAACCAGCGCCATGCAGGATGTTGTAACATCAGGTACAGGTACTGCTGTAAACTTCGGTGGTACGGCAATTGCAGCCAAAACAGGTACCACATCCGATGAAAATGACGTATGGCTCTGCGGTTTCACCAATTACTATACTGCGACCTGCTGGGCAGGATATGATAACAACGAAGATCTATCAACTTCAGAAGAAACACACCTTGCCAAGACTCTTTGGCGTAAGGTTATGTCACAGATACATGAAGATCTTCCATCCGCCACTTTTGATGTTCCAAGCGGAATAACTACTGCAACGGTATGTACAGAGTCCGGTCTTCTTCCAACATCAGGGCTCTGTGATGGAACACTTGGAACAGAATATTTTGAAGTTGGAACAGTTCCTACAGAAAGCTGTAACGTACATATCTATCAGACAATATGTAATTACTCGGGTCTTGCAGCAACTGATTTGTGTCCTTTCAAGGTACAACAGGTTGTAACAGTAGTGCCTGAAGAGCCTGATATCTTGAAGCAATCTGCAGGAAGCACTGATACATCGACTTCTACAACGATTGACCCCACTGTACTATGTCCTCACAACGAAGAATTCTTTGCGCAGCCAAACGCACAAGAAATTCTCGTGCAGCAAAATCAGGAGATTATAAATAGAAATGCTGCAGCCGGTGTTGACACCACAACCACTGATACTACTCAGACAGATCAGAGCGCTACCGAACAAGTCACACAAGATACTTACAATGACGACAGCCAGGATGATGACGATGACTAAAGCCAATGTATAATGTGTAATATGTAATCTAAACATTTACTCAAACTTCCCACTTGCCAAACTGGCGCCATCCCCTTTGCTGTTGTTCAGGTGCAGGTAGTTTATAAAGTATTTCGTGTTCATTGAAGCTGTTATAAATTCAGGGCATGATATCTGAAACTTTATATTCTGGGGTTCGAAACTCGCTTCGCTCAAACAAACGAACCCCAAGCAGAATATAAAGTTCCAGCTATCATGCTCCTGAATTTAGTAACAGCTTCAAAAGAACACGAAATACTTTATAAACTGCCTGCACCTGAACATCAGCAAAGGGGATGGCGCCAGTTTGGCAAGTGGGAAGTTTGAGACATTTATAAAAGGTCGGTACCTTAATTGTCATCGACCTTTTACTATCTAAAACTCTCCTAATCGAAAACGGCATACGCAAAGCCAAGGACGAAATAATTTACTGTCAAAAGTTCTCACCTGCAAAGTAAAAAATACTCAATGACGATATATAAAATAAACGCAGAAATGATGAGCATGGAGCAACTTATAACAGCCTTGCCACTGACCTTGATAATAGCAATGAAAAGGTTAAGATTCTCAGAGCAAAGGTTTCAGCGTGGGAGCGTTACAAGTGGTTCTTGGATGTTTATAAAGAGAGCCAGAGTCTTAGGGGGTTTGCCAAGATGAAATTTAATAAACAGCACCGAATGGTTTTGGATGCATTACCAGAGGAGCAGGAGCGACTTTTTAGGACAATTCCAAAAGGCGAAAAGATAACTCCAAAGGCATGGCAGAAAGAATTTTATGAACTCTTTGGAGAGCAATTTCCTATTGAGGATAAGATGAGCGCAGAGGTTCATGATTTAGCTTATGCAGAGGTAATGAAATTCAATAAGACTAATGAGGAACGTGAGCAGGCTAATGACCGTAACGCACTTGAACGACAACTAAAAAGACAGCAGACACGAAAGCACAGTTATCTTGACAGGTAATTGTGCTTTTTCTTAGTGCAGATGTGCATTTTACACATATTAAGTTTGCATTAAATCGGCTCTTTGCTAATTGTTTTGGGAGTGGTATGATGCTGTTATTAATGTGAGGAATGGTTATGACAAAGAAAGTTGATAATAAGGTTAAGTCACAGCGTAAAGAAGCAGATCCTGAGGTTATACAGATTGTAGATGACCTAACGCTGTTTGATGACACTTTAATGAGTAAGGTTTTTGACAAGAACATTGAGGCTACGGAGTTACTTTTAAGCATAATTCTTGAAAGGGATGATATAACAGTCATCAGTGTAAAAGGTCAGGAGGACTTAAGAAATCCGCATTCAAAGGGAAGAAATATAAAACTTGATATTCATGCGGTTGATGGTGATGCTGTAGAATTTGATGTTGAGGTACAAAGAAATGTCAAAGGTTCACACAATCGCAGGGCAAGATTCCATGGCAGTATGATGGATAACAAGGATGCTGAAGGAAAAACAGGAATTCAAGGAATTAAGAGATGCGTATGTGATTTTTATTTGTCAGCATGATAAGTTTAAGCAGAAGCTTCCGATATATCATATAGATAAGGTTGTAAGAGAAACCGGTGATCCATTTGAAGACGGAGCACATATCATTTATGTAAACGGAAAGTATCGCGGCAAAGACGATTTCGGCAGACTGGCTCATGATTTTAGCTGTAAGAAGGCAGATAATATTTACTTTAAACCGTTAGCAGAAGGTGTAAGACACTTTAAGGAAACAGAGGAAGGACGAAACGAAATGTGTGAAAGTATTGAAAAATGGGCAGACAAACGTGCTGATGAACGAGAGAAAAAGACAAAAGTGGATATTGTAAAAGCTATGATGAAAAATCTTAAACTGCCGTTGGAAAAGGCATTGGATGCGGCAGATATCAAGGGCAAAGAACGCGCTGTAATAGCAAAACAGCTTGTGCTTTAAGCTTAGCTACAATCATAGAGTTCAAGGTTTTTGCTCCCAAAAGGGGAGAAACCTGCCTGATAAAAAAGGCTGATGGTAGTATATAGTGAGGAGAGGATATATGGACGAGCTGAAAGAGTATAGGAGTAATATTTCCGAGATCG
>ERZ842401.3431-NODE-3431-length-19738-cov-6.559976_pt1 | contig 19738 bp, 9 predicted proteins | sample MGYA00521270_ERZ842401 | MGnify/ENA primary metagenome ERZ842401 (study PRJEB31892, sample SAMEA3878208) | bioreactor metagenome | biome: Moose rumen | place: Sweden | collected 2011-10 | study: EMG produced TPA metagenomics assembly of the PRJEB12797 data set... | reverse complement strand
GACAGCGGCATGTCTGCCCACATCGAGAGAACCATACAACCGAAGAACGCCGACCCGACAAGGACGCACCTCAACCGTGAACTCATCCAGTTCCCCGATTGTGTACGTAACCGAACCTCAGCCATCCAGCACCGCCTTGACACGGCAGGACTGAAACGCAAGATAGGCAAGAACCAGGTACAGGCGATTCGCATCGTGCTGACTGGCACCCATGCTGACATGGAGTGTATAGAGCAGACTGGTAGACTGGATGAATGGTGCCAAGACAATCTTGAATGGCTCCGTAAGACCTACGGGGCGGATAACGTGGTTTCGGCAGTGCTGCACATGGACGAGGAAACACCGCATATCCATGCTACCATTGTTCCCATCGTGCAGACGGAGCGGAAGAGACAAAAGAAGGAGCAGACCGCCAAGAAGAGATATAGGACGAAAGCACCTGCACCCCGTCTGTGTGCCGATGAGGTGATGAGCCGTGCAAACTTGATACGCTACCAAGACACATACGCCGATCAGATGGCGGCATACGGACTACAGCGTGGCATTAAAGGCTCAGAGGCGCAGCACATATCCACGCATGAGTATTATCGTAGCCTCATAGCACAGGGTGAAGACTTGCAGGCAAATATCACGCAACTGCTGAAAGAACAGGAAAAGGCAAGAGAGGTGATAGCCGAGGCGGAACAGGCAAAGAAAGACCTTGCCTTCATCAAGGCAGAGGCAAAGACTGAGGAATTGAAGAACTCCGCTACGAAGACCGCCACTGCAGCCCTCAACGGCATCAATTCTCTCCTTGGTGGCAACAAAGTGAGCAGACTGGAGAAAGAGAATGCCCAACTGCACAGGGAGTTGGATGAGTTGGGCGAGCGCGTTGAGAGACTTCAAACTGATATGCAAAAGTTAAAAGACAACCACGCAAGGGAAAGGAACAGAGCCGAGGAACAACACCAACAGGAGGTAAGCAACTTGAAGCACCTCTTAGACAAGGCTTATAAATGGTTTCCAAGTTTCAAGCGTTTTCTCAATATGGAACGTGAGTGCCTGGATTGTGGCTTCAACATGGAACAGACCGATAAACTGCTATACGGGCAGGCTGTCAATTATAGTGGATGGCTTCACTCAAACGAGTACAAGCGTAACGCACTTGCCAATAAAGTCACGGCACAAGTGATAAGAGAAGAGAAGCGGAACTTGTTCCTATATATCAATCAGGCACCCATTGCCCAATGGTTTAAGGAGCAGTTCGGAATAGGACAGAGCGAAACACAGAAGAAGGGAATTAGGCGATAAGCCAATTCTTTTTTGCCTAATATAACGAAAAAGATGTGCTCTATAAGCGAATTTTTGCAAATTTGACTCTAATTTCGCAGAAAATTAGTAATTTTGCACCGTGTTTCGCAAGAGACACGGACATGTTGAAACAACGAAGCGTTATGCTCGACTTGCAAGTAGAAATGTGAGAAACTTCTAAGATGTGCAAGGCTTGTGTAATGGTTCGCGCGTATAGCGTGGACTGGTTACTACATCTGCACATCAAGGTAATTCTCACAACCTCTACTTGAAGACGTGGTAAATCAGCTCCACGCTTCATAACGATTACTAAAAGCCTTTGTGGCGGCTGGAAGGCATGTTTTATCATGAAGAAGAATGGATTATTAATGGTTGCCATGCTTTTAGCTTTTGTTCAGATGAAAGCTGAAACGTTCTTTACAAATGTAGATGGTGTAGAATGGGCTTTTAATGTTTTGAGCGAGACTGACAAGACATGTGAAGTTGCGCAGCAAGAAGGGTGGGTGTCGTTTACTGGTGATGGCATAATGTATTATGGTCCCGCACATGTCGTTGTTCCTTCAGAGGTGAATGGTTACAAAGTAGTAGCACTGGGTTGGCAGGCTTTCGAAGCCTGCGGAATGAAGAGCGTATCGCTTCCCAGTACGATAACCAAAATCGGCTATTCTGCCTTCAATGGGTGTGAAAGCATGGAAAGTGTGAACCTGCCTGAAGGAATAACAGATTTGCCACAGTCCGTTTTTCGATCTTGTACATCGCTTAAATCCCTCTCCTTACCTTCCGGTTTGAAAACAATAGGCAGCGAAGCTTTCACGTTCAGCGGTTTGGAAACCATCATCTTGCCAAGTTGTGTAACAGAAATACCTTACCAATGTTTCCGTGGCAGTGCATTACGACATATTGTAATACCAGAGACTATTGATGTGATAGGCGAAGCGGCTTTCAATATATGCAGCAATCTTGAAAGTATTGACATAAGGGCAAGTATTACAGAAATACCTGATGCCATGTGCCTTGGTTGCACAGTCTTAAATAACGTCACTATCCCAGAGGGAGTCGAAAGCATAGGTACGTCTGCCTTTTGTGGCACCCAGTTGGAAACCCTTGTCTTGCCGTCTACATTGAGAAAGATAGGCAATGATGCTTTCTATTGTTATTATGATGACTATTACGTCACAACGTTTCGTGGCCGTTATTACACATTAAGGTATATAGACTGCAAAAGTACCACACCTCCTGAGATTGGGAATAATACTTTTTTCAAGGCCACTTTTTACTATGGTCCACATCAATATACAGGAACACCCAGTAACTCTGAGGCAGTGATGACTTTGATAGTTCCCGACAACTGTCTGGATGCCTATAAAGCAACAGACGGCTGGAATGCTTTCTCTCATATATATCAACAATCAGGCAATCGCGATGGAGAGTATCTTACTTATTTTATTGAGCGAGAAAGAGATATAAAGACAAAGGCGTCTGTCTTGGAGATGACTTTTCACGTACTCAGCGAGCAAGACAAAACCGTCGCAGTAGAAGGCAAGAACGGTTTGCCCTGTATGAGCAAAACCGCCTATTCAGGTGCAAGTTTAGTGATTCCCTCCAATATTTGCGGTTACAGAATTGTGAGAGTAGGAGACAGGGCTTTCGAAGAAGTAAATTTTCTCGATATAGAGCTGCCCTCGACAGTGAAAGAAATAGGTTCATCGGCCTTTAAGCTGTCGGGGCTGCAATATGCCACCTTGTCTAATCAGTTGACGGTTATCGGTGACAGTGCCTTTATGAGTTCAAGTCTGAAATACATAGAGATGCCACGGCGCCTGCTACAGATAAGCAGGGATGCGTTCTCCGGCTGTTCCAATCTGCAGGACATCGAACTGCCTACCGGACTTGAAAAACTTGGGAGTAAAGCCTTTCAAGGATGCACTTCATTGCGCTATGTGACTTCACATATCACAGACCTTGACAATTTGAAGGTTTCGTGGATTCGCGATTATGCTACTGATGACGGATACGTGTCGGGGAATATCAATGACGTGTTTCAAGACATAAACAGCGAATGTGTCCTCCGTGTTCCACGTGGCTACCGAAAGTTCTATGCAAGAAATAATCCTTGGAAGCTGTTCGCATATATTGAGCAGTTCGATGATGTTTCCACACCTGAAATAGATACGATGGAAGATAGTACGGATATGGATTTTGCTGTTTCAATAAATCAGACTGATGACCTGAGCTCACTTGTTCTAAACAACATCTACTTCACACTGAATCCCGAAACCGACTACTATGACGCAGATGAAGGATGTATTGTAATAGGTTCGACGGTCAGTGAAGAACAATTGGCAGGAATCGATGGCCTCTCAGTCGGTGACACTGAACTTGAAGATTCGTTTGACGGCATCATCTTCCGCCTGCCTGCTGGAAGCGGTGCAGTAAGCATAGATTCTGAAATCGGGACAATGCGTACGCTTTGCGTTAAGATAGGAAGTGCACCTGCTGTTCGCTTCTCCAGTGATGGACGCACGATTATCAACGTGGTCTATGACATTGACGAGCCAAAATATGTATACATCTATGCTGACATGACAATTCAGAATGCACGGCAAAGAAGGGCTTTGACGCAAACAAGCAACGAGACGATAGTCAAACTCTATGGCATGAAATGGGATATTTCCACAAATGGCATTACTTCCATAGAGAAGTCCGAGAACAATTCGGGAAAAACGCCTACAGAGTATTACACCTTGGATGGTCGCCGCATCTCTAACCTCCAGCGTGGTTTCAATGTTATTCGTATGAACGATGGTTCAATGAGAAAGGTTATTATGAAATAAACAAAGGAAATGTTACAAAAAGCTTTAATTCAATATTGTTTACAAACAATGATAATTATGAAAAGGAGAGCAAAGCTGTAAGTTTGTCCATCAAATACCGTGGACAAAAAAGTAGCATGTGATTATTTTGTAATGAAAACAGTTTGTAGAATTTAATTTGGAGAACAATAAACAGCAATTCAGTTATGAAAAACTTTGTAGTATTAGTATTATCGGTGTTCCTTGCCATGAGTGCGAATGCACAGAGTCAGGGACAGAAGTGGCTCGCTGAAGCCCGTAAAGGAAATGTCAAGGCCATGTATCAGACTGCCATCAGGTATCACATGGGCATGGACGGTTTGGCCAAAGATGAGAAAAAGGCTCAATATTGGGCAGAAAAAGCAGGCAATGAAGGCAACGTAAAAGCAATGATGCTGGCAGGTCAGACTTATGATGACTTGGAAACAAAGAAGTTTGATTCAAGAAGAATTTATTGGTTCAAGACGGCGGCTGAGACTGGCGACATTGAAGCAATGGGGCGGACAAGGGATACTTATAGTTATTTGGAAGCCAAACTTGTTTCTAAAGAAGATAAGCGTAAAGCCATTGAGCAGTATCTTTACTGGAATGACCGTATGCTGGCGAGTGACCTTCCTGACAAAAAGAGGGAAGAATGCGAATGGATGAAAAGGATTATCAGCGAGAAATTGGATCGGCTCAATCAAGAACCAGAACAATAAAGTGCAAAAGATATGGAAAACAATGAAAACATAACCGTTTCTAACAATACTGAAACGGGCAAGAAGAAGTATTCTCCGTCTGGAGCCGCCATCGCCGAAATGATATGCTCGGCTATACTGGTGATTGCCTTATTCCTCCCTTGGCTGAGAATAGAGGGTGGCGGTGAAAGCAAAATGGTTTCCCTGACGGAACACGGGCCGCTTGCCTTTGTTTACGGAGCCGTGTTCGTTTTCAACATTGCCCTGAAATTCTTCAAGCGCAGTAGTTGGCTGTCTGTTATTGTGGCTATCATTGCCGTGATGATGCACACAGAGTTAGGGGCTGATGCGCTCAATGCGAAACCTCAGTTCTATCCTGTACAGTATTATCCAGCAATTGGAGAGCAAATCATCTTCATGGTTGGATTGGCGTTGATGGCTATCGTCAGCATGTCTTGGATTGCTTCATTGCTAAAATCTATAGTGAGCAACTATCGCAACAAACAACATCTGATGCTCTATTCATCTTGTTTGGGGCTGTTTTTCATTTGCTTTGTTGCGGTCACTCTTATCGGCATTGTAACGGCAGGGAGTGCAGATGCTTTCTTTGAAGGAGGAGACACGCCTTTCAAAATGGTTGTTGGTGGAGCGTTTATTATCTGTATATTAGTGTTTTTCTTTTGGGCCGTCATCGGGAGCATCATATGGTTGTTCCGCAGCATTCTCCGACGGACGAAAGGTGAGCCTATTGTTGGCACCTCAGAAGAGACTAGTTCTGTCCCGTTTCCTGATTCAAACGGAAATGAACAGGAAGAAAAGCCTACAAACCGTAAGAGACTGCTTATTTTGGGAATCTGTGCAGTTTTTGTCTTATTTGTAGGATTCCGAATGTTTAATACGTGTAAAGGAATCCAACAGGCATCCGACGAATCTTCTCCTGTGCAAGTCGAAGAGTCAGATGCCGTTGAAACAGAAAATGAAACTGAAGAGCAGAACGGACCTATAGCTGAAACGCCGCAATACATTCCTTTTGAGGTAAACGGTAAGACCGGTGTAAAGGATGGGGCGGGCAAAATTATCATTCCTGCGGAGTATGAAAATCTGTATGTCGAAGAAGATGAGAACGGATCTATTTTGGCTACAGAGAGTGAAACTGGCAATATGATGCGCTATTTCAAAAAGACAGGGCAAATGCTCAAACATATTGATTATGCAGGTGGTACAGACGTTATTCTCTTTCATTTTGCCGACACAGACACTCATGCGTTCTATACCAATGAGGGTCAGGTAATGGCAAGCGGGCTGAGTGGTGACATTTTCTGTCTAAGGCAAGTCGACCAATCGGGATTTCCCGTAAGAACCTACTTTGGGTTTCGCAACAAGGATGATAACGATGATTTCATGCCTGTCTATGATGAATTCGGCAAACACGTATGTACCTTTACAATCAATGGTTGGCAACTCTTTGGCATTGACCATCTGACGCGCAATGAGGAAGAACCTCGTGATTTTGAGAAGGAATTTACGTTCACAATTAAACTTGACGATTTCATTGCAGCACACAGGTCAGTTGTTCATTAATAATGAAAAATTTAAGCCATGTGGGAAGTTCGAAGTCGAGAGTCGACTCGAACTTCCCACATGGCTTACAATCATATTTTTAACCCTCTCCGCTGTTCTTGCCCTATCCCGAATTGCTCTTTGAGCCATTGGGCAATGGGTGTCTCGTTGATATGCAGGAACAAGTTCCGCTTCTCGTCCCTTATCACTTGTGCCGTGACGTTATTGGCAAGTGCGTTGCGCCTGTACTCATAATTTGTTCCGCAATTCGCTTCGATTTGCTTAATGGCACTTTACAAATTTTCCGGTTTTGCACTCAAATGCTTTTATTTATGGGGTGAACTGCGTTAATCATCTGAAAATGCTTTTCTAATTCAGCATTATTTCGTATCTTTGCCTATCAAAAAGCTACTGATGATGCGTAAGACGATATTACACCTTATTATATTAATAGCACTGGCCGGACTGACGTCGTGCTCTGCGGGCAAGCGGACCTACAAGATAGCGGTGGCGCAGTGCTCCGACGGCCGTTGGCGCGACAAGGTGAATCAGGAGATGCTGGCCGCCCAGCACCTGTATGACGAGGATGTCGAGGTGAGCATTGTCAAGTCGTTTGACTCGACGGAGCTGCAAATCCGGCAGATCGACTCGTTGGCCCATACAGACATTGACCTGCTGGTGGTGGCACCCAACGAGGCAGAGCCGCTGAGTGATGCCATTGCGAGGGTCCGCAGGCAAGGCATTCCCGTGATTTATTTCGACCGCAAGGCCAAGACAGAGGACTATACAGCTTTCATTGGCGGCAGCAATGTAGAGGCGGGCCAGACCGTGGGCAACTATGTGCTTGGGCTGGCCGTACGCTTGGGCCTTGGCCGTGCGCCCCGCATCGTAGAGATTACGGGTGCTATGAGTTCCTCGCCAGCCAGAGAGCGCCATGAGGGCTTTCTGAAAGTGATGGAGGGCCAGCCGCATCTGGACTATGTGTGCAAAGAGGGCGACTGGACTTCCGACAAGGCCTGTGCTTTGATAGAGCAGCTGATAGGCACGCCAAGTCAGCCCGATATCGTGTTTTGCCACAACGACGGCATGGCAACGGGTGTCTACAAGGCCATGGTGGAAAAGGGCGTGGAAGGGCAGATGCAGGTCGTTGGCATTGACGGCTTGCCCGGTGAGGGCATCGAGTATGTGCAGTTCGGCCATCAGGTGGGTTCCTATGTCTACCCCACCCATGGTGAGCTCATTGTCAAGCTGGCCATCGACATACTGACCGGGCAGCCCTATGAGCGTGACAATGAGCTGCAGGGCATGATGATAACGCCAGAGAATGCTGACCTGATGGCGCTGAACAGCAACGAGCTGATGCGGCAGAACCGTGACTTGATCACCATTCAGGACAAGTTGGAAGCTTATTTCGGACTGTATAACACGCAGCAGAAAGTGCTTGTGGGCAGTTTTGTCACCATTGCCCTGCTGGTGCTGGCCATGGTGCTGATGTGGTTAGCCGTCATCAAGGCGCGCCGTGCCCTGCACGACCGCCAGACCCTGCACGAGGAGCAGACCCTGTTTTACACCAACCCCGACAGCCGGACGCTGCGCCAGGTGTTTGATACCCCCAAGGAGGAGCTGCCTGCACCGCGCACGCAGGATGCCATCTTTGCCGAGACGCTGAACGAGGCCATCCGCCAGAATCTGTCGAACCCCAACCTGAAGATGGAGGAACTGGGCGAGAGGGTGGGGCTGAGCCGTGTGCAGCTCTATCGCAAGGTGAAGGCCATCACGGGGCTGACCCCAGTGGAGCTGTTGCGGCAGATGCGGCTGCAGCAGGGCTATGTGCTGCTGGCCACGACCACCAAGACCGTGCAGGAGATAGCCTATGAGGTGGGATTTGGCACGCCGGGCTACTTCTCTAAGTGTTTCCATCAGCAATATGGGAAATATCCGACGGATGTGAGACAAGAGGTGTGAGGGGAGAGTTATGAGGTATGAGTTATGAGGTATGAGTTATGAGGTATGAGTTATGAGGGGTGGTAAACAAAAGTGACTTTGTAGTCAACGATTGTTGCGTGAAACATATTTTTCAGTCTGCGAACGATAATTGATAGCCGATTATCGTTCGCATTTGTAATTTTGCATCAGTTAATTTTTGATTACTAACCAAAAAACTGTAAGAAATGAAACAAACGAAACGATTCATTCTGAGTTTCCTACTCCTGTTGGCGGGTACTATGATGTATGCGCAACAGGAAATCACGGGAACCGTGACTGATGCTCTGGGGCCCGTCATCGGAGCCACGGTCATGGAGAAGGGCACGTCAAACGGTACGGTGACCGACTTTGACGGCAACTTCCGGCTGAAGGTGGAGGCTGGCAAGACGCTCGTCTTCAGCTATGTGGGCTACCAGACCGTAGAGCTGCCTGCCAAGGACGGCATGGCGGTGACGATGGAGGACGACGCCCTGGCACTGAACGAGGTGGTGGTGACGGGTTACACCACCCAGCGCAAGGCAGACCTGACGGGTGCCGTCTCGGTGGTCAGCGTCAGCGAGCTGGCCAAGCAGAACGAGAACAACCCCATCAAGGCCATGCAGGGCCGTGTGCCGGGCATGAACATCTCTGCCGACGGTAATCCGTCGGGTGCCGCCACGGTGCGCATCCGTGGTATTGGCACGCTGAACGACAACGACCCGCTTTACATCATCGACGGCGTGCCCACCAAGGCTGGCATGCACGAGCTGAACGGCAACGACATCGAGTCCATTCAGGTGCTCAAGGATGCCGCCTCGGCCAGCATCTACGGTTCGCGTGCCGCCAATGGTGTGATTATCATCACCACGAAGAAAGGCAAGGACGGTGCCGTCAAGGTCAACTTCGATGCCTCTGTGGCCGCTTCGTTCTACACCAACAAGATTGAGACCATGAATGCCTCGGAGTGGGGACGCGCCTTCTGGCAGGCCAGCGTCAACGACGGCATCAACCCCAACAACAACACGCTGGGCTACAACTTTGACTGGGGCTACGACGGGGCTGGCCGTCCCGTGCTCCATGGGCTGACCATGAACATGTTCCTTGACGACAACGCCACGGTGCGCACGGGCGACACCGACTGGTTCGACGAGGTGACCCGCACGGGTGTGGTCCAGCAGTACAACCTCTCCGTCAGCAATGGCTCCGAGCGTGGCCACTCCTTCTTCTCCATAGGCTACTACGACAACCAGGGCACCATCCGCGACAGCCAGTTCAGCCGCCTGTCGGCACGTGCCAACAGCGAGTACAAGCTGTTCGGCGGCATGGTCACCATTGGCGAGAACTTCACCATGAACCGCACCAAGGGCACCGATGCCCCCGGCGGAATTCTGGAAAATGCCTTGGAGTTCAATCCCAACTTCCCCATCTATGCCGAGAACGGCGAGTTTGCCCAAGCCCTTGGTGCCTATTCCGAGCGTGAGAACCCGCTGAGCCTCCTTTATAATAATAAGGACAACGAGTACACCCAGTGGCGCTCGTTTGGCGATGCCCACATCAGCATCACACCGTTCAAGAACTTCATGGTTCGCTCCACCCTCGGCATGGACTACACCCAGAAGGAGCAGCGCTTCTTCACCTACCCCATAGCCAATGGCAAGATGATGCGCACCGAGTCGGCCGTGGAGAGCAAGCAGGAGCACTGGATGCGCTGGATGTGGAATGCCATTGCAACCTACAACTTGGAGGTGGGGCGCCACCGCGGCGATGCCATGGTGGGTGTCGAGGTGAACCGGCAGGACTATAAGTGGAACAGTGCCAAGCGCTATGAGCTGGCCATCCTCAACACCGATTACATGTGGCCGTCGGCAGCCGCTGGCCGTCAGTTAGCTGAGGGCTCTGGCGACGGTTTCTCGTTAGTGTCGTTCTTTGGCAAGGTCAACTACACCTTTGCCGACAAGTATATGGCTTCGCTGACAGTGCGCCGCGACGGTTCCAGCCGTTTCGGACGTAACAACCAGTACGGTACGTTCCCCTCTGTGTCGGCCGGTTGGCGCGTCACTCAGGAGCGCTTCATGCAGTCCACCGCCAGCTGGTTGGACGACCTGAAGCTGCGCTACTCTTGGGGACAGACCGGTAACCAGGAGATTTCCAACACCGCCCGCTATACGCTCTATCGCTCTGTGGTCTCCACCGGCCTTTGGGAGAGCGGTGCAGCAGGCACCTCCTACGACATTGCCGGCACCAATGGCGGCTCGGCCCTCAGCAGTGGCTACATCCGCGCCCAGCGAGGCAACGAAGACATCAAGTGGGAGACCACTACCCAGCACAACATCGGTCTCGACTTTGCCCTGCTGCGCAGCGAGGTATATGGCAGCTTTGACTGGTATCACAAGCTGACTTCCGACATCCTGCTGCCCATGGACGGCGTGGCAGCCATGGGTGAGGGTGCATCGCAGTGGATCAATGCCGGTGAGATGAAGAACATCGGTTGGGAACTGTCCTTAGGCTATCGCCACAAGACCGACTCCGGCTTCTCATGGGACATCAACGGCAATATCAGCCGCTACCGCAACGAGATTACCCGTCTGCCAGAGACGGTGGCTGCCAAGGGCACTTTCGGTGGCAATGGCGTCCAGAGCGTGGTGGGACACCCCATGGGTGCTCAGGTAGGCTACGTGGCCGACGGCATCTTCAAGAGTCAGGAGGAGATAGACAACCATGCTGTGCAGCAGGGTGCCGGATTGGGGCGCATCCGCTATCAGGACCTTAACAACGACGGTCGCATCACCGAGGCTGACCAGACTTGGATCTACGACCCGACACCCGACTTCACATGGGGTCTCAACGTCTACTTGCAGTACAAGGATTTCGACTTCACCATGTTCTGGCAGGGCGTGCAGGGCGTTGACGTTGACTGCCGCGGCTATAAGTCGCAGACCGACTTCTGGGCCAACTCTAACATCAACGTGCCCTATCTGAACAAGGGCATCCGCGTGCTCGACGCATGGAGCCCCGCCAATCCCGGCAGCGACATACCTGCCCTCACCACGTCGGACACCAACAACGAGGGCCGCGTGTCGTCATACTACATTGAGAACGGGTCGTTCCTCAAGCTGCGCACCATCCAGTTAGGCTACAATATCCCCAAGAACTTCTCAGACAAGTTGCGCATGGAGCGCATCCGCCTCTACCTGTCAGCCCAGAACCTGCTGACCATCAAGAGCAGCAAGTTCTCTGGTGCCGACCCGGAAAACCCCGGATTCAACTATCCGATACCTCTCAACGTGACATTCGGACTTAATGTGAGCTTTTAAAGAAATTAGAAATTAGTAATTAGGAATTAGAAATTATGATTACCGATAGCAATACCAATAGCAATGGCAAAGGCAATGGCATCAGACAGATGCTGGGCGCAGCGGTGGTGTGGTGCGGCATCAGTGCCATGCTCGTCGGCTGCAGCGACTTCTTGGACGAACAAGTTCCGCAGGCCACGCTGACCCAAGACGAGGTAAAGGACCCGAAATATATTGATAACATCATCATCTCCGCCTATGCCGGTCTGGTGACGATAGAAGACATGAACGCCTCGTTCTCACTGTGGAACTACGACACCCGTTCCGACGATGCCTATGTGGGCGGTGCCGACTTCTCTGACGGTGAACCGTTCCATCGGTTGGAAAAGGGCGTGGGCGTGCTGACCACCGACTGGCCGTTCGGCTCCATCTGGGGCAAGATGTACAACTACCTGTCGCGCATCTCCCTGTCGCTCGACGTGCTGGCATCAGCCGACCAAGACAATGCCGTCATCCAGCAGCGCACTGCCGAGATGAAATTTCTGCGAGCCTATGGCCATTTCCAGCTGAAGCGCCTGTTCAAGAAGATTCCCTTCGTCAACAAGCCCAACATGACCGAGGAGGACTACAACAACCTCACCAACACCGAGTACACCAACGATGAGGGTTGGCAGCAGATCATCAAAGACTTGGAGGATGCCTATGCCGTGCTGCCCGTCAGGCAGGCTGACAAGGGCCGTCCCAACCGCGCTGCCGCTGCCGCTTTCTTGGCAAAGGCATACTTATACAAAGCATACCATCAGGACGATGCCAAGACCAATCAGGTGACCAGCATCAGCGAGGCAGACCTGCAGAAGGTGGTGGAGTACACCGATCCGGCCATCTATGCCTCGGCAGGCTACGCATTAGAGAACGACCTGCACAGCTGTTTCCGCCCTGAGGAGCAGTACGAGAATGGCCGCGAGGCCATCTGGTCCATCCAGTACTCGCGCAACGACGGCACCGTCTATGGCAACCTGAACTTCTCCAACCGTCTGATAGTGCCCTGCATTCCCAAGGTGCACGATTCGGGCAACGACTTCTACAAGCCTTCGCACAGTCTGGTGAATGCCTACCGCACCAACAGCGACGGACTGCCCATGCTCGACAATGCCGTCCAGACCGACTATGCCGTGGGTTCCAATGAGACGGTAGACCCCCGACTGTTTGTGACCGTTGGCGTGCCCGGCACTCCCTATATGTTCAACACCAACTTCATGATGGCAGAGACTAACACGTGGAGCCGTGGCGGTGGCACCTATGGATACTTCGTGTCGCTGAAGCAGAACGTGGACCCGGAGCTGACCAATGTCTACCTGTACGACTGCGACAACCAGTGGGCATCGTCGATGAACCGCATCGTGTTCCGCTATGCCGACGTGCTGCTGATGCGTGCCGAGGCTGAGGCTCAGCTGAACCGTACTGCCGAGGCCATTACCTTGGTCAACGAGGTGCGCCAGCGTGCTGCTGACATGATGACCAACAGCATCGTGGCGGGCTATCCTAACAAGTATGGTGTTCACTATGCCGTGGGTAAGTATAATGGCACCTATGGCAAGGATGAGGCCATGAAGATAGTCAAGATGGAGCGCCGACTGGAACTGGCCATGGAGAGTGAACGCTTCTTCGACTTGGTGCGCTGGGGCGACGCTGCCACTGTGCTGAACAAGTACTATACGGACGAGAGCCGCACCATGGACTTCCTGTCGGGTGCTGTCTTCACGGCCAACAAAAATGAGTATATCCCTGTTCCCTATGAGCAGATTGCTGCCTCTAACGGACACTATGAGCAGAACTGCGGAGAATGGTAAGGGGAGTTGGGAGTTATGAGCTATGAATTAGAAATTAGGAATTAGAAATTAGAAATTATGATTACCAATACCAATAGCAATACCAATAGCATTAGACAGATATTGGCCAAAGGGCTGGCGAAAGTGGCTTTACCCGTTTACCTTTTTGCCCTTCTGCTTTTAACATCATGCAGCGACGACCGTACGGGCAGCATAGATGTCAGTGGGTCGTGTCTGGTGGAGGAGCTGGTGCTGAATGGTCAGTACAAGGCCACCATCAACACCGAGAAGCGACTCATCAAAGTGAAAGTTCCCGTTGACTTCGACCAAAAGAGTGACATGACGGTGACCAGCCTCACCGTGTCGGCAGGGGCTGCGACGAACATCAAGGTGGGCGACCACCTGAATCTGGATGCAGACAAGAACCTGCACATAGCCAATGGCGACTTGGTGATGGACTACCAGATTGCCGTGCGCAACGATGAGGCCCTGATGACGCTTTTCCTGTTGGAGGGCGTGAAGGGAGCCATCAACCAGGCTGACAAGACGGTGACCGTCTCAGTGACGGCCAACAGCGGCATCGACTTGGGCAATGCTACCTTCACGGTGGCGTGCAGCGAGGATGCTGTGTGCAGCCCCGCCAGCGGCACTCGCGGCAACTTCACGGAGCCTTTCCAGATTACCCTGACCGACAACACGGCCACGAACACCTATACCGTCTATGTCACGATGATCAGCAAGCCCGTGGCCCTGTTTGTGGGCGAGGCGGAGAACATTGAGATGCTCAACGACGAGGAGAAGGCTGCCGCCAAGTGGCTCACCGGCAACATCAGCGGCTCGGCATATGCCTCTTGGAGTGACGTGGCCAACGGCAATATTGCCCTTGACGAGTGCAAGTTCATCTTCTTCCACCGCCACTGCCCCTCTTACGGCACCTACAATGGCTTCGTTGAGGCAGAGACAGCAGCCATGTCGGCTGTGGCCAAGATGAAGGAGTGCTGGCAGCGTGGCGTGGGCTTCGTGCTGGGACGCTCGGCCGTCAACTTCGCCATTGCCTTGGGTGCCATGCCCGACGATGCCTATCCCAACAATGTGTGGGGTGGTGGAGGCGGTGAGGGCTCTGACCTGATGGGCGACGACCCGTGGCACTTCTATGCCTATGATGCGAGCCACCCGCTGTGGCAGGACCTGAAGACCTATCCCGGTGCAGCCCCCGATGCTGTTTATACGCTTGACAAGGACTACACCATCTGTAACACCACGTCGCAATACGGATTCTGGGGCGACTATCAAGGCAAGGATGCCGTCGAGGCCAAGACGGGTGGTCGTGCCCTGGGCGGTGACAACAGTGTGTCGTCATGGGAGCTGAAGGCCTATGATGGTCAGTATGGCAAGGGTGGCATCATCTGCTTCGGCAGCGGATTGTTCGACTGGAACTCGCCGACGCCCTACGCCTCGAACTACCACGACAACATGGGCACCATCATGCTCAATGCTTACAAGTATTTGACTGAGTTATGAATTAGGAATTAGAAATTAGGGATTAGAAATTATGATTACCAATAGCAATACCAATAGAATCAGACAGATGCTGGCCACTGCGGTCGTGTGGTGCGGCATCAGTGCAACGCTCGCCAGCTGCACCGGCGACAACGACATCAAGGGCGACCCCGCCAAGGACTGGGCGGGCAGCACAGAGAGCTTCGTGCCCACCGACGAGACAGGCTTCGCCACCTACTACACACCTGCCGTCGGCCGTGTCGGCGACCCGATGCCTTTCTACGACAAGCAGGCGGGAACCTTCAAGGTGCTCTATCTGCAGGAGTTTACCAACAACATGCCGTTCCGCTACCACCCTATCTGGGGGGTAGCCACGGCCGACGGTGCCGACTACGAGTCGATGGGCGAAGTGCTGCCCGTGGGCACCAACGACTACCAGCAGGATGCCGCCCTCGGCACGGGCTGCTGCTACTATAACGACAAGGATGGCCTCTACTACATCTACTATACGGGTCACAATCCTAACAGCCGCTATACGGAGGCCGTCATGCGGGCCACCTCGCCAGACTGCAAGACGTGGACGCGCGATGACCTCTGGCAGCTCAGCGGCCCCGCCTATGGCTACTCTGCCGTGGACTTCCGCGACCCGCAGATATTTGTGGCCGACGACGGACTCTACCGCATGGTCATTGCCACCCGTCCTGTCAATGGCGGCGACCCCAAGTTTGCCGAGTTCAAGTCTGAGGACATGAAGACGTGGCAGCACGCCGGTCAGTTCAACATGGTGTGGGACCGCATGCTGGAGTGCCCCGACATCTTCAAGATGGGCGACTACTGGTATCTTGTCTATAGCGAGAGCTACCGTGCCAGCTGGAGCCGCAAGGTGAAGTACATGATGGCATCGACCTACGAGGGCCTGAAAGCCTGTTTCAGCGACCCCGGTGCCAACTGGCCACGCGACGGCCGTGAGGGCGTGCTCGACAGCCGTGGCTTCTATGCCGGCAAGACGGCTGCCAACGGCACCGACCGTCTCATCTGGGGCTGGTGTCCCTTCCGCGACGGTGGCAACATCCACGAGCGCAATGTCAATGTGGGTGCTGGCGACGGCAACGAGCCCAACTGGTCGGGAGCACTGGTCTGCCACAAGGTCATCCAGCACCCGGACGGCACGCTGACGCTGGGCGAGGTGCCTGCCATCAGGGCAAAGTATAGTCAGCAGCAGGACGTCAAGGTGATGGCCGCCTACGGCTATTCGGGTGGTACGCTGTCAGGCGACGATGCCTATGTGCTCTACCGCCGTCTGGGCTGTCACAACCACATTTCGCTGACCGTCACCACGGACAACAACTGGGACAAGTTCGGCATCTCGCTGGTTCGCGGCACCGACTCGGAGCAGTACTACACCATGGTGTTCAACCCGGAGAGCGAGAACTGGCGCAAGATAAACTTCGAACAGGAAGGCACCTCAGGCAAGGGCTTCGTAGAGGGCATCGACAGCTACGGGTTCAGCCGTCCGTCCGACAACGTCTACCACATTGACATCTATACCGACAACTCCGTCATGGTGATGTATGTCAACGACAACATTTGCTACACCAACCGCATCTATGGCATCCAGAAAAACTGCTGGAGCGTGAACAACTACGGAGGCAGCATCACCGTCAGCGACGTCAAGGTAAGCGAATACTAATAACATGAATTGTTTAACAACTAAATCAAAACACACATCGTATGAAAAAAACTTTTTTGCTTGTTGCCTTGTTTACAGCAACTGCATGCCATGCACAGACCGTGCTGTGGGACGGTGAGGACGACGCCATCACCTCGCGCAATGCTAATGGAGGATGGTGGGACAGGGGAAACCCGTCGGTAGTGGAAAACCCCGAGAGGGACGGCATCAATGCCTCGGCAAAGTGCCTGAAGTTCACCATGACGGGCAACGACTTCGGACAGAAGCACGTGGCACTGCCCTTCCGCGACTGGATGTCGCCCGACCTGAAGGGCAACCGCCGCTTCTCGCTGATGATCAAGAAAGCTGTCAATGAGAACGTCAAGGTGGAACTCTCTGACCCCACCAATGGTGCCGACAACTACTGGGAGAAGACGGCAGCATGGTACGGTGGCGACGGCAAGTGGCAGAAAGTGGTCCTCGACTTCTCTGCCAACACCAACATGAACGACTTCCCCGGTGTCTTGGCCATTGAGGCACAGACAGCCACGGTCAGCGAACCACAGGATGTCTATATTGACAATGTCGTCATCGAGGACATGCCCATGGTGGGCGGTCTGGCCCTGAGAGACGTGGCCGACAACTCGCTGACGGGCACCGTCACGGTGACCGGCTCGCTGATGCGCGGCGACTGCCAGAATGCCAACGGCGACTGGTTCCGCGTAGACTATGACGACTTTGCCGTGCTGAGAGACAAACTGGCTGCCGATGCCACAGAGCTGGATGTCCGTGGTGTCACGTTGAAGGATGCCTATTGGGATCAGATACAGGAGAAGTGCCCGCAGCTGACCATCCGTCTGGATGGTAGTGTGATAACCGGCATTGGTGCCGTCAGCACCAAGCCGATGGCTCAGCCTGCCGCCGTCTACACGTTGACAGGTGTCCGCTGTGACGAGCCCACCGCCAAGGGCATCTACATCGTCAATGGCCGGAAGTTTGTGAAGTAGCAGCCCCAGCAGGGGGCTGGTCTGCACAGGCCATGCCGCACGGTTTCGGGGGTCGCCATCGGGTGGCTCCCGAAACTTTTTGTCTCGCTGCGTCACCGTTCTTGCGCAGCAAGGTATAGAAAAAATCGTTCAAAAGTTGTGATTTTTGTTTCATGAACGATTTTTTCAATGTTGCGAAACATCTGTTACATGGTGTGTCGGGGGGAAGGGGTAACTTTGCAGCAGAAAAAGAACTTTTTTGAATTACTAACCAAAAAACTGTAAGAAATGAAACAAGCGAAACGATTCATTCTGAGTTTCCTGCTCCTGTTAACGGGTACATTAGTGTATGCGCAACAGGACATCACGGGAACGGTGACGGATGCCATGGGCCCGATTATCGGGGCCACGGTGATGGAGAAGGGTACCACCAACGGTACGGTGACCGACTTCGACGGTAACTTTAAGCTGAAGGTAGAGGCCGGTAAGACGCTGGTCATCTCGTACATCGGCTATCAGACGCAGGAACTGCCTGCCACCAATGGTATGAAGGTAGAGATGAAAAGCGATGCTCAAGTGTTGAGCGAAGTGGTTGTAACAGGTTACCAGGTTCAGCGTAAGGCAGATTTGACTGGTTCTGTAGGAGTTGTTGAGACAAAGGACTTCAAGTCCAGCAACACTGACCCAATGGCCTCATTGCAGGGTAAAGTGCCTGGCATGACAATCAGATCATCGGGTTCTCCCTCTGGCGAGGCAGATGTTCATATTCGTGGTATCGGCTCAATGGGCGGTTCAAGCACTACTCCGCTTTACATCATCGACGGTATGCCCTATAGCGGTTCACTGAACAGCTTGAATGCAAATGATATTGAGACCATGCAGGTATTGAAGGATGCAGCCTCAGCCTCTATCTACGGATCACGTGCTGCCAATGGTGTGATTGTCATCACCACTAAGAAAGGTAAGAAGGGTGATAAGATCAATATCGACTTCAATGCTTCAGTTTCTGTATCTTGGATGACTCAGAAGATGAAGCTCCTCAACAGCCAGCAGTATGCTACTGCTCTGGTTCAGGCAGCACTGAACGACGGCAAGAACCCTCATGACTATGCTCAGAACTACGGTCTGACGCTGGAAGCTGCCGGTGGCACGCCTATTTCCGTGTACAATCCCGCTACAGGCGCTATGGAGTCCTATTCCGTGGGTGGTTTCTACAATGGTTATATGAATGCCAAGCAGACGATGCTGTACAGCGATACCGACTGGGTAGACGAAATCGGACGTACAGGCATTACCCAGAACTACGACATTTCTTTCTCGAAGGCCAGTGAAAAGTCCACACAACTCTTCTCTTTCGGCTACAAGAAGGCCCTGGGTGTGTTGAAGCATACCGACTTTGAGAACTTCTCAGCCCGCATGAACAGCAGCTATAAGCTCAATAGCATTGTCAGTGTCGGTGAGAACGCTCAGTTCTCTTATTCAAATAGTGTCGATTGCGCACCTCTGGAGAATGCCCTGAAGATGGCTCCCACACTGCCTGTCTATGAAATCGACGGCGAGACATTCTCTGGTCCTGTAGGTGGTATGAGCGACCGTCAGAATCCGATGCGCGAACTCTATCATAACAAGGACAATAGTCTGAAGAAGTGGCGCATCTTTGCCAATGCCTACGTTGACATCACACCAATCAAGGGCATGCTCTTCCGTTCAAACTTTGGTATCGACTATACCAACGGCTATATCCGCTCGTTGCAGCACACTTTCGATTCAGACGTGGTGAAGAACAGCACAAGTGCCAGCACGATGTCACAAAGCCACAGCACCAAGTGGACATGGTCGAACACCCTGCAGTATAACTTTGATATTGTGGAGAATCATAACCTGAACATCCTTGCCGGTATTGAGCATCATCGTGACAATGGTATTGACTTCTCAGCACGCCGTGAAGACTATCCGCTCGAGACCTTAGATTATATGTGGTCCGGTGCAGGCACAGGCATACAGACGGTTACAGGTGGTGGCGATAGCTACAAGCTTATGTCTTACTTCGGCAAGATTGACTATAACTGGAACGACCAGCTGCTGGCTTCCGTCTCCATGCGTTACGACGGCTC
>ERZ842401.3430-NODE-3430-length-19744-cov-6.063843_pt1 | contig 19744 bp, 18 predicted proteins | sample MGYA00521270_ERZ842401 | MGnify/ENA primary metagenome ERZ842401 (study PRJEB31892, sample SAMEA3878208) | bioreactor metagenome | biome: Moose rumen | place: Sweden | collected 2011-10 | study: EMG produced TPA metagenomics assembly of the PRJEB12797 data set... | reverse complement strand
ACGAGGGCAAGGAGCCCTTCGTGTTCGACCACGACTGCCGCGAGGGCATCTGCGGCATGTGCTCACTCTACATCAACGGTACGCCTCACGGCAAGACAGAGCGCGGAGCCACCACCTGTCAGCTCTACATGCGCCGCTTCAACGATGGCGACGTGATTACCGTCGAGCCTTGGCGCTCGGCAGCCTTCCCTGTCATCAAGGACTGTATGGTAGACCGCAATGCCTTCGACAAGATTATCCAGGCAGGTGGCTACACCACCATCCGCACCGGACAGGCACAGGATGCCAATGCCATCCTGATTCCGAAGGAGGATGCCGACGAGGCCATGGACTGCGCCTCATGCATCGGCTGTGGCGCTTGCGTCGCCGCTTGTAAGAACGGCTCCGCCATGCTCTTCGTATCGTCGAAGGTTTCTCAGCTCGCTCTGCTTCCCCAGGGCCGCATAGAGGCCAAGCGTCGTGCCAAGGCTATGGTGATGGCTATGGAAGAGGCCGGTTTTGGCAACTGCACCAACACTCGTGCCTGCGAGGCCGTCTGCCCGAAGAACGAGACCATCGCCAACATCGCCCGCCTGAACCGCGAGTTCATCAAGGCCAAGTTGGCTGACTAACAGTAACCCTCCCTAACTCCTCTCCCTCTCACAGGGGAGGGGTCATGGGTGGGGGTATCACATTATTATTAAAGAATATGGGCGTAACATTTAATACTACTGATCAGACCTTCGTGTTCGACTTTGAGCACGATGGAATCGGTGATATTGTCAGTCTGACGGGCGATGGCTATCAGGTGGAGGCATTCGGACGGTGCTTTTACTACGGCTATGAGTTCTCTGACGAGGTGGATGGTAGCGTACGCTCTGCGTTCATCAAGCACGTCAAGTTCACCGACAACCTGCAGGACTATCCCGAACTGACACAATTCATAAAGAAAGCCATTGACCAGCTCAACCGCCGCATCAACCTCTACGACTATAATCTCGTGGTGATGCCCGAGTCATCGAGCAAGGTCAACCAGTACATGTTGCGCTATATCTACCGCTTCGCCCAGCCCATGCTGCGCAAGATGCAACTTGTAAAGGCGCTGCCTGCTAACATCGGTTTCGATATGGATGGTTTTGAGCAGTCATATCTTGACGATGTGCTGGAGAATGGTCGGCCCCGCTATACACAGGCCCAGAAGGAAGAGGTGAAGCAATCCATCCAAAAGATGCTCGACCTGATTCATCAGAAAGACTATTTCACTATCGCCAAAGACGTGCGCAAAAGCCGTTTCCGCCCATACATGATGAACTTTCTCCGTTTTGCCTCCGAAGAGGATGAGCAACTGTGCGCCACCATCCGCAAGCAGAACATTCTGGTGATGGACGATGTAACTACCAGTGGCTCTACGCTTAACGAGGTACTCCGTACACTCCGCATCCTCAACGAGGACAACGAAGTGACTGTATTCAGTCTGATAGGCCGCAAGGACCTCATGGCCGAGGCCATATAACAGGCTGCCCCTCTCGTCTCCACCGCTCCGTCGGTGGCAGGATACACATTATTAATATTAACTTACAGATCAGCGCTTCTGTTCGTACTTTGAAATAGATACTGAGCTTTAGCTCTTGTTCTTGAATCTCGAAACCGCCAAAACTTCGACACAAAGAGAACAAGCAGTTGAAAAGTTCACGCTTGTAGGGCGTGGGCTGTTCTGTGCTTGTTTTTGTGTGTGGCTACTTGGCGGTGCCAGAGATTTGATAAGCATCGAATGGTTCCGCCTTTTTTATTTAAATTGTTATGAAGAAAAGGATTTTAGCTTTAATTGTCATGGTATTAGGTATAGCCATGCAGGGTGTCGGTCAGACTCTGAACGTTCCTAAATTTTCAAAGATTATCGAAGTGACGACCCCTGGTGTGAATTTGAGGAAAGAGCCCGACACTTCAAGCCCGCGTCTGGTGGGATGGTTTCTTGGTGACAAGACAATTTTGCAAAGGGGAGGTGTAATAACTGATGAAGCTAACTTTCGGCTTCAGTTTGCTTGGGAAGGTGAAGACGGAAGAAAAGGAAAACTGGCACGTGCAAAGTACCTGCTCGTTGTCGACGAAACAGACGAGTGGTATCATGCACTCCCCTTGATAAATAACCTGGAATTGTCGCAGGCATCACATCTTTTGGTCTATGTCTCTAAGAAAGTCTGCAAGGTGAGAAGCCCCAAGCAGCTTTCCGCAGGCTATTTTGAAAATTATCACGCCTTTACCAGTGGGAAGTATAAAGGATATTGTTGCTTCTCTGATTATTTGGAGAGTACTTTCTACCAGTCCCTATTTCTGGGAAGAATAGAGAATGGTGTTGGCTTCGGATGGGTGATAGGAAACGATGCATTTGAAGAGACGAAACAGAACCCGAGTAGTTTTGAAGGCCAAGACCCGCAAAAGATAGAGATTGTTGTAGCCGAAAAGGTAACTTTCTATGATAATCATGGCGAGGCTTTTGATGAAGGTGACGGCATTCACAAGTATATGTTTTTCCCTGGTGAATATAAGGGGGAACTCATATCTCACTGATTCTTTGTCCTGTCCGATTTGCAATCCGACCACGCTAACTACAAGCAATTGAAGTGCACTGAAGCGATGGCCTGCCCTCCTGGTGAGGGCGGGCCATCTGTGATTTTCGGTGATGGAGAGGCCAATACAACGAAATAATCGGGCGTTGTGCTTGTTTGTAAGAAGTTTTTAGTACTTTTGCAGAGAGATTCTGTGGTCCAACGGAGAAGGGCTGGATACGGCGGCTAATTTTGGAGATAAAAACAAAGGCAGAATGGAAAGGAGCGAGGCAGAAGAAGGAAAAGAGGGAATGCGCAAAGGACAACAGGTGCCGAGGCGCGAGACCATCCACAATCAGCACCGGCGGTCGTTCTGGCACGACTATTACCAGAAAGGGCTGTACATGGTGACGATGGTTGTTGAGGGACGCAAGCGGCTGTTCGGGGCTATCGTGGGGCATGCCAATGGGCGGCCAGGAACTGACGAGGCGCCACATATAGCGCTGTCGGAGCTGGGGCGGCGCATACTGGAGGAGGAGATACCGAAGATAAGCCGCTCCATCGTAAAGACCCCAAGACGGGTCAGCCAACCGAGACCACCGAGGCTTATCAGCAGGAGCGCGCCCGTCTGCTGCGTCTGGCTGAGGAGGGCACCGTGCTCGTCACACCAGGCATCTCAAAAGGTGAAAGCCACGTGGTCAGTGATGCTCTTGATGCCCACTTCCCCCTGATTCTTCTGCAGAAAGAGGCTATAGGCGAATACTGGAAACCCTCACAGCGGCGTTTCTTTGCCTGTGCAGCCGGCCACTTGCTCATCCTTTCCCCGTGGCAGGTCGATGGTGATACAGACTACTCCCGTTTCCACCGTCTTAACGACCTGACCCGAGAGATTTGCGGGGCCACGGAGATGCGTATTCTCAACTATTCAGGTTTGAAAATTTCTACATGATCACCTGGGGTAGAAAGTCAGAAACTTTAAACAAAGTTTTGCCCAGGAAGGAATTATTTTGAGTAAAAACGCAGAATTGCCAGTTTTTTTGTTTACCTTTGCGCCTGCAAACCATTCCCAACGTGTAGATGATGAAAATTGCCACTCTGAAGAGCCTGATGCTCTCTGCTTTCCTGACAGCTCAATATGTGTTTTTGACCCCTCCGGCAGCTGCACAAACCCAGCTGAGCCGCTATCGTCATGGGGTGACACCGGAAGGAACCGTCTATTATTTACCGAAGACGGCACTGCGTATCAGTGTGTTGGTAGAGAAGACAACCTTCCAGCCCGGTGATTTTGCTCCTTATGCCCAGCGCTATCTGCGCGTGGCCGATGCAGGACAGGAGTCCTCCCTCGCTTATCGTGTGCTGGGCATCACGCAGACGGCCTTGCCAATTCCCGACACCGCAAAAGTCTATAGTGTGAAGTTTAATGCATACACCGTTGCCTCGCGTATGTCGCTTAGCGACGATGGTCGCCTGTTGGGGTTGAACGTCGACGACGCAGCAGATGTGCCCGTCCCCGCCGCCTTTGTTCCCAAGCCACAGCCAACACCGGTGAACCCCCGTCAGTACATGAGTGAAGAGATTCTTTCCTGCGGTAGCACGGCAAAGATGGCAGAGCTGACAGCGCATGAGATATATGATTTACGGGAGAACCGTACCATGCTGATCAAAGGGCAGGCAGACTTTATGCCGCAGGATGGACGGCAGATGCAGATCATGCTTGACGAGCTAGACCGCCAAGACCGCTCGCTCACCTCGCTCTTCCTCGGCGTTACGCGTAGAGACACCACCGAGCATGTGCTGTGGATTGTCCCCGACACCACCATGGTGCGCTCTGGCGGAACTTCGCGTCAGGTCCTCTTCCGCCTGTCACAGATACACGGACTGGTGGAGCCGGATGACCTGTCGGGTGCACCTTATTATATTAGTATAGAAGACATCAGTCAGCTGCCAGCTCCCGAGCTTGCCGGCAAGAAGCCCAAGCAATCCGAGGCCGGTATATATGTCAATGTGCCAGGAGGCCGAATACGTGCCACCATTTATAATGGCATCAATCCCATTCTCGTCCAAGAACATCCTGCTTCTCAGTTTGGCCAGACACTCCTGCTGAGTGGCAACCTCTTCAACAAGCGCTACACCACGCGCCTCCGCCTCAACCCGCTTACGGGAGCCATTGAGCGTATCGATGCCGACCAGCCCAAATGAGCCAGCAACAATCTACCTTTGAGGCATGATTCAGCCACAGATTGATTACTACGACATGGAAGGCGGTGTGGCAGCCTTCAGCACCACCCGGCATGGAGGCTGCAGCAAAGGCAACTATGCTGAGTTCAACATCAACCGCTATTGTGGAGACCGGGATGAAGACATACGCAACAATCGTGAAGCGCTCTGCCGGCTTCGACATGGGCACCATCAGCCGTCATGAGCAGATTTAGTCTTTTTACTTGAAAGCTTGCAAGATTTGGATTTTATTCGTACTTTTGCAAGCGGAAACTACAACTGGATATGACCATGGATTATTTAGGACGCTGTTTACCCCATCCGCTCGTAGCCGTCATTCCGCTGCAGGTACTCATTGGGATGCTGGCGGTCATCATTGTACTGTTTGGCAGTGATTCACTCAGCGGAGGCAGCCAGATTGCGCTGCTGATGGGTATGGGCACCTGCGTCTTCATCTCGATGGTGTTCTATCGGGTGCCATGGAAAGCCTTCGACCGACAGATAACGAAGACCTTGGGCGGCATCGCCGTCACGCTGCTCATACTGCTCGCGGTGGGTATGCTCTCCGGCTCATGGATGGTGAGCGGCGTGGTGCCCACATTAATCTATTATGGCGTGCAGATTCTGTCGCCTCAGTTCTTCCTGATAGGCGCCTGCATCATCTGTGCGTTGGTGTCGCTCCTCTCTGGCAGTTCGTGGACGACCATCGCAACCATCGGCGTGGCATTGTTGGGCATTGGCCATGCGCTGGGCATCTCCGAAGCTTGGACGGCGGGCGCAATTATTTCCGGTGCCTATTTTGGCGATAAGATGTCGCCCCTGAGCGACACAACGATTCTTGCCTCGTCGACTACTGGCGTCGACATCTTTCAGCACATACGTTATATGGTGCTCACGACTACACCGGCCTTTCTCATCACCATCCTCATTTTCCTTGTTGCCGGCTTTTTCATGGGCAGCAATGCTGACATACAGGTGGAGCAATACACCGAGGGGCTGGCCTCAACATTCAACATCTCGCTGTGGACGCTGCTGGTGCCGCTGCTCACAGCCGTACTCATAGCCCGGCGGCTGCCCTCGCTTATCGTGCTGTTCCTATCGGCGCTGATGGCTGGTGTGATGGCCCTGATACTGCAGCCGCACATCCTCGCTCAGATAGGCGAAGGAGGCGACATGCCCATTATTCGCGGATTGGCCATAACGTACTATGGCGCCACTGCCGTTGAGACGGGCAGCACCTCGCTCAACGAGCTGGTGGCCACAGGCGGCATGGCTGGCATGCTCAACACCATCTGGCTCATCATTTGCGCCATGTGCTTTGGTTCTGCCATGGTGGCCAGCGGGATGATTGAGAGCATCACTCGCCAGGTCATCAGCAGGATCAGGAACCGCTTAGGCATGGTATCGTCGACGGTGAGTTCAGGACTGTTCCTGAACATTGCCACGGGCGATCAGTTCATCAGCATTGTGCTGACAGCCGATATGTTCCGCCACGTCTACGAGCGGCTGGGCTATGAGCCGCGTCTGTTGAGCCGCACTTGCGAGGACTCGGCTACCGTCACTTCCGTGCTGGTGCCATGGAACACTTGTGGGATGACGCAGTCGACGGTGCTTGGTGTCCCAACGCTCACCTATCTGCCTTACTGCTTCTTCAACCTGCTCAGCCCGCTGATGACCATTCTCGTGGCTGCCCTTGGTTGGCGCATTCAACGACATGAAATAAAGAAGAATGATGAAAAACAAAATTTGTATGAAAGCAAAATTCAGTAATACCAATATCTCCATCGCCCTCGGCCTTGTGGCGGTGGGAGTGGCCGTGGTGTTCCGACTGTTCTCTGAGGCCGACCTGTGGTTCCAGATGTTCTCGGCCATCCTGGGCGTCATCATCACCATCATCATCACCAACCTGCTGCTCAACAGCCAGACAAATAGTGACATCGAGCGGGAGCGCAGTTCGGAGGTGTTCAAGGAGAAGCTGCGCATCTACCAGGAGTTTCTGCAAGCCCTCTACGATGTGCTGAAGGAGGAGGCCGTGACGCCCGACGAGGCCATGCGCCTGCAGTTCCAGACCAGCTACATCGCCATGCACACCAGCAGCGAGCACATCCGTGAGGTCAGCGAGTGCGTGTCGGGCATCGTGCAGATGTATTCGCAGTGCCCCGGCGAGAACGGGCGCAAGGTTCTTCAGGACAAGGAGCTGCTTCTGAAGAACCTGTTCCGCATTGTGGAGATTTTCCGTCAGGAGCTCTACACCGACCTGGCGGACTTCAACCGCGACGACATCGCCCAGGCCATCAGGAACTTCGACTATGCCTACGACTACTTCACGGCCAGCTGCCAGCAAAAAAAGAAGTAAAGAAGTGAAAAATAGCGAACGGTTGCACTGGGTAGACATGATGCGTGGCGGCTGCATGCTGGCCATCCTCTATTTCCACACTGAGATGTACTACGCAGGCTCCGACGTGACGCCCTACGCCCTCTACGTCGACAACGTGCTGGCCGCCTTCTTCTTCCTCTCGGGCTATCTGTTCTTCAAGCCCTCGCGCCGCCCCGTCTGCGTCGGCTACCGGCTGCGGCGCATCTGGCGCACGCTGGTGGTGCCCTATTTCGTTTTCTCCCTGCTTTTTCTAGTGCCGAAAGCACTGGTGCACGATGCGTCCGGCCAGCTGTCGACGCTGTTTGTGCAGGTCTTCGCCGGCCAGGCCTCGTGGTTTGTGGCGGCGCTGGTGGTCAGCGAGGTGCTGTTCCTGCTGGTGCTGCGCGCATGGCGGGGCAGCCTGCTCAGTGTCGCCCTCTATGGGTTGCTGACGCTGGTGGTGGCTGCCGTTTTCGGAAATATGAGGTCGCCGCTGTGCAACGACTTCAACTTCTGGCATGTCAACGAGGCCATGCTTGGCAGCTTCTTCATGTCGCTGGGCTATCTCTGCCACGCCGCCGAGCCTCGGATGGCCCTTTCCGGTCGGGCTTGGTGCGGGGTTGTGGTGCTGCTCGTCGTGCTGTTGGTGGGTATGAAGTGGCTGGTGCTCAGCCAGGGGCAGCAGATGATTTTCGGCCCTGTCGTCGTGAGCAACTTCCCCCTGTTTGTGGCCGACAACGTTGTGGCCCTGCTGTTCCTGCTGATGGTGTTCCGGCGGATGCCGCTGGTGCAGCCGCTGTCGTGGGTGGGGCGTCGCAGTCTGGTGCTCTATTTCGTTTGTGGCGGCATTCCGCTGCTGGTGGCCCGCTGTTCCGGCCTCCTGGGGCTTGGCTATAGCGGTCGTCTCAGCCTCCTCCCCGTCTTCGTGGTTGTCGTACTGTTGGCCTCGCTCGTCGCCGCGCTGGTCTATCGCCACCTCCCGTGGCTCATGGGAAGCCGAGAGCTTTAGCCACGGTTTTCCATGGTTTTAAACGGAGCCGAGATTTTTTCATGGGAGGCCGAGTTTTTTTCATGGGAGGCCGAGATTTTACTTGCATTGAACCCCGTTTATTTCTTTATCTCCTTAGAAATCACACCAAGTTGTTTTAAAAATGTTAAAAGAGCAAGACGGTGTGTCATATTTGCCCCGCAAATTCGTTATGATAGTAGTATGAAGAGAATGAAGCGATATGGGCGCACGGCCCTGCTGCTGGCAGGATGGCTCTGCACGCTGTCTGCCGGAGCACAGACTACGGACGACGACAAGGACATCTGGCGCCACGTGGACCTGGGCGAGGTGGACTTCAAGAAAGCGAAGAACTACTGCGTGCGTCTCTGCGGCTTCTACCGCTACTACGAGGACGGTGTCGTCTACCTGAACGACCACCAGCACAAAATGTACGAAAGCTCCGAGGGCATCTGCGAGCTGGACGTGCGTTACAACAAGGACGAGGACGACGGCGTCGACATCATGGTGGCCCGCAACCTGGTGCACCCCGACCGTTCGGGCGCTTTTGCCGACTACTACGAGTTGAAGCCCTACACCTTCCTGGAGAAGGCGCGCCAGGACCCGAAGCGATACCGCATGGAGACCCGGGGCGACACCACCTGCGTCTACACCAAACGAGGGCTGGCGGGAACGGCCGTGCGCGACACCGCCCGGCAGGAGCTGCGCATCAGCTATAATGCCCTCTCGCCCGATACGGCCATGACCATCAACCTGCTCTTCCTGCGCGCCCACCTGTCGCATGTCAATACCGACGCCGTCTACCGCCTCGATTCCACGGGCGTGGACTATGTGCCGCAGGGAAACCTGAAAAAGATTATCTTCGACGGCGACTGGTTCGTCACCAATTCGATGGGGGTCCTGGATGAAGAATTTGACTACCACCAGCACATGGAGTTCTACGTGGACAGCGTGGCCTACCTGACGCGCGACGAGTACAAGGCCGACAAGAAGCTCAGCCTGAAGCAGCGGCGCGAACGCGTGGGCTACACCATGGCCGACATCGACCGCCTGGCGCAGAAGCTGGGCGTGCCGCCCGTCACTGCTGAGCAACGCCAACGCATAGAAGACCAGCTGGACTGGGACGATGAGTTTGCGCAGTGGCTCAAGACGAACCGAATAGCAAAGACCACCGTCAAGACCGCCGGGAAGATGGCCGAGAGCGAGGCCGGAAAAAAGGCTATCGAGCAAATGAAGACGGCTACAGACAAACTCATGGATAATACGACAAACCGTAAAGAAGATGAATAAGAACCGAACACTCCTCATGGCTCTGCTGGCCACACTGGCCGCGACGTCGCAGGCCGCACTGGTGGGCGATACGCTGGTCATCGACCAGCCTGACCGCGTGAAGATTGAGACGCGCGACACCGTGCAGCGCATCGTCATCAGTGGCATGAAGGACGACCCTGCATTCCACTACGTACAGCGCATCAGCATCCCCGACACGTCGGCCGTGCGCCGCCGCCTCAGCTCGGTGGAGGACTTCAACAAGGTGGCCGTGCCCCGCAAGGGCGGCAAGGCGAGCAAGCTCGATGTGAGCCTGCACATCTCTGCAGGGCTGAACACGATGACCGGCGCCCCCAGCGGCTACGACTTCAAGCTGTGGCCGTCGTTCCACTACGCCATCAGCGTGCAGGCAGACTGGCATCCTCTGGGCCGGCGCAATGTGTGGTCGGCGGGTCTGGGCTATGGCATCGACACCTATCGTCTGGCGGGCGACACGTATTGGACAAAGGGGGCCGGCGGCGCCATGGAACTCACGCCCTACAACCGGCAGACCATGAGCGACACCCGCACCAGCCTCTATGTCTTCAGCCTGCAGGTACCCCTGCTCTACACCCACCGCTTCGACGACCGCGGTCGTGCTGCCCTGACGCTGGGCGCCGTGGTCAACTTTAACACCGGTGCTCACACCACGCGAGCGTTCACCATGGGTGGCGAGGACTACAGCGTCAACCTCAAGGACATCGGCCAGCGGCCCGTCACCGTCGACGCACTCGTGCGCCTGAAGCTGCCGTCGCTGCCCGCCGTCTACTGCCGCTACTGCCCCATGACCTTCTTCAAGGACGGCTGCGGGCCCGAGATGCACCGCCTCAGCTTCGGTTTATTCTTCTGATGCAAACGGAATGAGAAGAACTTTTTGCCTGACGATGCTTCTGGCCGTGCTGACGGCCACCTTGATGGCGCAGCGGCCCATGCAGATGCCGGCGGCGCTGAAGGCGGGCGACACGGTGGCCATCGTGTCGCCGTCGAGCGTGCCCAAGGCAGAGGTGGTGGAGCGCGGCTGTGAGACCCTGCGACGGTGGGGCTACGTGCCCGTGGTGGGACGGCATGCCCTCAACGACTACCACGGCTTTGCCGGCACGGCCGACGAGCGTGCTGCCGACCTGCGCTGGGCGCTGGAGAGCCCCGGCGTGAAAGCCGTCATGTGCAGCCGTGGCGGCGACGGTGCCGTACAGGTGCTACAGCGCATACCCCTCGACGTCTTTGCCCGCCACCCCAAATGGGTGATAGGCTTCAGCGACGCCACCGCCCTGCACAGCGCCCAGGTGTCGGCTGGTGTGATGAGCATCCACGGCTCCATGTGCGAAGGCATTGCCGACCGCGAGGAGAAGGGCGACCGCGACTCAGTCAACCTGCTGTTGCGCCGTCTGATCCGAGGTCAGCTGCCCAGCTACTCCGTGCCTCATCATCCCCTCGACCAGACGGGCGAGGCCACGGGGCGCCTGGTGGGCGGCAATATGAGCGTGTTCTGCGGGCTGGCTGGTTCGGACTATGACTTCCTGAACCGTGCCGACGAAGTGTTCATCCTGTTTATCGAGGACACCCACGAGTCGATGAGCAAGGTAGACCGCATGCTCCACCAGCTGGAGATTCGCGGTGTGCTCGGTCGGCTGCGCGGCATCGTGGTGGGACATTTCTCCAAGTACGAGAGTCCAGAGAACGACTTCAAAGACATGTACCACATGCTCCACGAGTACTTGCAGCACTACCCCTTCCCCGTCTGCTACGACTTCCCTGCGGGTCACAACAGCCGCCTGAACTATCCTCTGGTGGAGGGCTGCACCGTCAGGCTGAGCGTCACGCCCGACGGGACAACGCTAGCGTTTATCGGACAATAATCTTCTAATCGTTGTCGCCCAGCTGCTGGCGGGTCTGCTCCAGAATGTCGAGCAGCTCGTCCATGTGGGTGGCGCGGAGCATGGCGATGCGGGTAGGACGGAAGTTGGGGATGGCTTTGAAGATGGGAGTGGCGGCCAGGTGGCGGCGGGTGTGGATGATGCCGCGCTGCTCGTCGATGCGCTCGACGTTGATGCGAAGCAGCTCCTCCAGGGTGTCGAGCTTCTGGTTGAAAGTGAGGGCTGCGGGGGAGGAGTTAAGAGTTAAGGGGGAAGAGTTAAGAGTTAAGAGGGAAGAGTTAAGAGTTAAGAGGGAAGAGTTAAGAGTTAAGAGGTAGTCGTTGATTTCCTTGAAAATCCAAGGGCGGCCGAAGGTGGCGCGGCCCACCATGATGGCGTCCACGCCGTAGCGCTCGAAGGCCTGGCGGGCCTCTTCGGGCGAGGTGATATCGCCGTTGCCGATGATGGGGATGTGGATGCGGGGATTGCGCTTGACCTCACCGATGAGCGTCCAGTCGGCCTGGCCGGTATACATCTGCGAGCGGGTGCGGCCATGGATGGTGAGGGCCTGGATGCCGCAGTCCTGCAGCTGCTCGGCCAGGGTGGTGATGACGAGCTGCTCGTGGTTCCAGCCGAGGCGCGTCTTCACGGTGACGGGCAGGCGGACGGCCTGAACCACGCGTGCGGTGATGTCGAGCATCTTGGGGATGTTCTGCAGCATGCCGGCGCCGGCGCCCTTGCCGGCCACCTTCTTCACGGGGCAGCCGAAGTTGAGGTCGATGAGGTCGGGGCCAGCGGCTTCGACGATGCGGGCGGCCTCGACCATGGCATCGGTGTCGCGGCCATAAATCTGGATGCCCACAGGGCGCTCTTCAGGGCTTATCTGGAGCTTGCTGACGGTGGTCTTCACGTCGCGCACCAGCGCTTCGGCCGAGACGAACTCGGTGTAGACCATTGCGGCACCGAAGCGCTTGCACAGCAGGCGGAAACCGATGTCGGTGACATCTTCCATGGGGGCGAGGAACACGGGGCGGGCCCCCAACTCAATATCGCCGATTCTCATGCTTCACATTGATGTTTTGAACAGCGAACGATCTGTGTCATTCGTCCGATTCGTTGTGGGAGATTTTGTCGAGGTAGTGCTCGCGGAAGTCGCTCCAGTGGTAGTAGGGGGCGATGTCGGTCTTCAGGGGAAGGGTGGCTTCGCACTCGTTGAGGAGCACCTTGAAGATGATGTCCTGGTCGGCGGGGCTGCTGCGGTAGAAGACGAACTGCACGTTGCCCGACATGGGGAAGATGCGGTAGTTGACCCATCCCTTGCGTTCGAGTTGCTCCAGGTCGTTGATCTTCTGGTCGTAGCCGTTGAGGCCGAGCAGACAGACGAAAGGCAGGAGCATGGTGTCGTGGCCGAAGCGGAGGGTGCAGCTGGGATGGGGCAGGTGGAGGCAACTGTCAGCAGTGAGGATGATGTTGCGCAGCAGGTTGCTCTGCGACATGGGCTTTTCGCCGCCGTTGAGGTCGGAGTATCCGTAGCCGAGGAACCAGTAGGCGTTCTCCATGAGCCAGTTCTGGTGTATCTCCTCGTCGGTGAAGAGGTCGTAGAGGGTCATCTTCTTGCTCAGCTCGCTGTTCTGTAGGGACGAAGCCATGCGGAAGAGGTGGTAGTTGAGCCGCTCGGCGCTGACGTGGCGGTGGAGGTAGGCGGTATCGGCGAAGAGCGAGGCTGTCAGGCGCTGGTAGCAGGCATGGCGACGGCAGTAGTCATCGTATTTTTCTTTGGCCTCGCGCTCGGTGTCGGTTGGCGTCAGCCCTTTGAGGTAGTGAAGGTCGGCCACGCTGGCATCCTGCGAGATGTGGAGGCGCGGGTTGAGCTGTGCCAGCTGCTGCACGAAGACGGCCATGGAGACGATGCAGCGCGCGGTGGTGGTGCTGCGGGCATCGACGGCAGTGGCATGGCCGCTGAAGATGGCGGGGAAGCGCTCGTACATGCGACGGGCTATGTCGCACTGCTGTTGCTTGCCGAGAGGCGTCAGGTCGCCGAGGTGCTGGCGTTCGTGGTCGTGGATGACGTTGAGGCGCCGCAGCACATCGCGGCCCAGCTCGTTCAGGGCGCCTTGGCTGCCGGCCTTACGCAAGATATTGAGGGCGAACTCGTAGTCGGAGACTTTGGTCATGTAGCGCGAGCCGTGGCGCCCGTAGTGGCTGATGTAGAAAGGGTGCTTGCCCTTCGGGGCTGGCGTCAGCTTGAGCTGCTGCGGGGTGGGGTAGGCCAAGAAGTTGCTTCCCGACAGACGAAGGTTCCGCTTGAACTCTTCCCCGGGCGACTGCGCCAGGGTGAAGAGTGCAAGAACGAGTGCAAATAGGGTAAGGATAGTTCTTCGCATAAATGAATTCTTGGCAAAATTTCTGCAAAAGTACAAAAAATATCAAAGAAGACGAATTTTTTTCTCATTTTTTATCCTTAAAAGGGCTGTCGGATAGACTTTTTTTCGTAATTTTGCACAATAAATGTATGATGTATGGCTAAGACCACTGTTTGGCACGATGACTACTGGCTGTTGCTGATGCAGATTTACCTGCGTCGGCCTGTGGGTGTGAAGCCTCTCTACAGCCGCGTGATGATGAACCTGAGTATGGAGCTGCACATTGCTCCCCAGGCCTTGCAGGGCCGTATGAAGCAGATAGCGCGGCTGGACACTCCGCGCATCGAACGCATCTGGCAGACCTACTCGAAGAACCCGCGACGCCTGGAACGAGCCGTCAGCCTGCTGCGCGGGATGAAGGGCTTCGGTGCTGCCGACGAGTTCTACGAGGGCGTGGAGGTGCAGGAGACCTTTGAACGCGACTTCCGGCCGCTGCCCGAGGACGAGCGCTTCACGCCGGTCATGCTCATACTCATCCTCGACCTTTACTTCCAGCTGACGCCCCAGACCATGGTCGTACAGACGCCCGAGGTGGGCCAGCTGGCACGCCTCACAGGGCTGACGGCGCAGGACGTGGTGGAGGTGCTCGACGTGTACCAGATATGCGACCCCTACCTGGAGCGCAGCGAGGTGACGCTTTCGCCGCTGCTCATGCCCTGCCAGCAGGTGTGGCAGCGCATGGCCGACAAGGAGCCGCAGGACATTCACGCCCTGGCCGAGGAGCTGAAAGAATACTTTCTTTGAGTTAAGAGTTAAGAGTTAAGAGTTAAGAGTTGACAGTTAAACATAAAAATTTAAGCCTGCGCCCCCGTTGCGGCTTCCCCCTTGGGGGATAAGAGAGGGGCCAACATTCGTGGCACAGAGTCAGATACAGGAACAGAAGCAGGAGCAGCGGCAGTTGCAGACCATCTCGGCCCAGCAGCTGTTGCAGTCGCAGCTGGTGGAGCTGCCCTTGCAACAGATGGCGGAGCGCATAGAGACCGAGCTGCACGACAACCCTGCCCTGGAAAAGGCCGTCAGCGACGAGGAGCCGCTGGACGCTGACTGGCAGCAGAGCGAACCCGACGGCGACGGTGCCGAGGACTTCGACATGCAACGGGAGCGTGAAGAGCGAAGCGATGCCCTCGACGCTGCCCTGGAGAACATTGGCCGCGACGACGAGGACTTGCCGGTATACCAGGGTGGACGCCTGTGGACTGACGAGCAGGAGCAGACGGTCTACGGCGAAGAACGCTCGTTCTACGACATGCTGATGGAGCAGGTGGGCGAGCTGGAACTTAGCGACCACGAGCGCTACGTCATGGAATATCTCATCCAGTCGCTCGACGACGACGGCCTGCTGCGCACCCCGCTGAGCGACATCTGCGAGCAGCTCGCCCTCTATCATGGCATCAACGTGGGCGAGCAAGAGGCCGAGCGCCTGCTGCGACGCTTGCAGCAGCTGGATCCTGCCGGCATCGGCGCCCGCTCGCTGCAAGAGTGCCTGCTGCTGCAAGTGGAGCGGCGGAAGAACTCTGCACAGAAAGACCTGATGCGCCGTGTGCTGAACGATTACTTCGACGAGTTCACCAAGAAACACTGGCCCCGCATACGTCAGCAGCTGGCACTCACCGACCATCAGATGGACGAGCTGCTGGGCGAGCTGCGCCGTCTGAACCCCAAGCCCGGCACGGCGCTGGGCGAGGCACTGGGACGCTCTATGCAGCAGATAACGCCCGATTTCATCGTAGATACACAGGACGACGGCACCATCAGCTTCACACTCAACTCCGGCGACATGCCACGCCTGGAGATCTCGCAGTCGTTTGCCGACCTGCTGAAGGACTTCCAGATGAACAAAGACCACATGACGCGCCAGCAGAAAGAGGCGCTGCTCTATACAAAACAGAAGGTGGAGGCCGCACAGAGCTTCATCGACGCCGTGGAGGTGCGCCGCCGCACCCTGACCAGCACCATGAAGGCCATCATACGCTTGCAGAAGCCCTTCTTCGAGGAGGGCGACGAGGAACTGCTGCGCCCCATGATACTGAAAGACGTGGCCGAACTGACGGGACTGGACCTGAGCACCATCTCGCGCGTCTCCAACTCGAAGTATGTGCAGACCCGCTGGGGCACGTTCCCCCTGAAGTATTTCTTCAGCGACGGCTACGTCACCCAGAGCGGCGAGGAGCTGTCGACACGCAAGATAAAGGTGGCCCTGCGCGACCTTATCGACGCAGAGGACAAGCGCAAGCCGCTGAGCGACGATGCCCTGCGCAACGCACTCGAGCAGCAGGGCTATCCCATCGCCCGGCGCACCGTGGCCAAATATCGTGAGCAGCTCGGATTGCCCGTGGCAAGGCTGAGGAAGAGTTAAGAGTTAAGAGTTAAGAGTTAAGAGTTAAGAGTTAAGAGTTGTGACACGCGAAAAAGGTTTTATCATTGCGGCGAAGATCATCAGCATGATCTTCACGCCGTTCTACCTGCCGCTCATCGGCATTGCCCTGCTGTTCTCGCTGAGCTACATGAGCATGCTGCCTATGGGCTACAAGCTGCTCGTGGTCACTATCGTCTACCTGCTCACCATCTTCTGCCCCACGCTCCTCATCCACCTCTACCGCCGCTACCACGGCTGGACGCTGTTGCAGCTGGGTCACAAGCGGCGCCGCCTCGGTGCCTACGCCATCTCGATGCTGTGCTATCTGGCCTGCATCCAGCTCATGTACTATTTCAGCATCTACCATTTCATCGTCATCATTGTCATTGCCGCCCTGCTCATACAGGCCGTCAGCCTGTTGGTGAATATCTGGTGGAAAATCTCTACGCATACTGCGGCCATCGGAGGCGTGGCGGGAGCGCTCATGGCCTTTGCCGAGCTGTTCCGCTTCAATCCCGTGTGGTGGCTCTGCGCCGTCATCATGGTCTTCGGTGTCCTCGGCACGGCGCGCATGGTGCTGCGCCAGCACACCCTGGGGCAGGTCGTGGCCGGGTTCCTCATCGGGGTGGGCTGCGCCTTCGTTGCCATACTTTATTTTTAAGCAGATAATATGAAACCTGTCGTTAGCATTATCATGGGCAGCACCAGCGACCTGCCCGTCATGGAGAAAGCTTGCAAGCAGCTCGACGAGCTGCAAGTGCCCTTCGAGGTGAACGCCCTGTCGGCCCACCGCACGCCTGGGGCTGTGGAGACCTTTGCCGCCCAGGCCGCCGGCCGTGGCATCCGCGTCATCATCGCCGCTGCGGGCATGGCCGCCGCCCTGCCGGGTGTCATTGCCGCCCAGACCACGTTGCCCGTCATTGGCGTGCCCATCAAAGGCATGCTCGACGGCCTCGATGCCCTGCTCTCTATCGTCCAGATGCCGCCGGGCATTCCCGTAGCCACCGTCGGTGTGAACGGCGCCCAGAACGCCGCCCTGCTGGCCTGCCAGATGCTCGCCCTGAGCGACGCCGCCCTGGCCGAGCGCCTGGCCGCCCACAAGGATGGCCTCAAAGAAAAGATTGAGAAGGCCAACCGCGACCTGAGCGAGGTGAAGTATCAGTTCAAGACCAACTAAGCGCTATGGCATATCAAAGAAGAAAGAGTACGGTGGCCCGCGTGGGCGGGCTGACCATTGGCGGCGACAACCCCATCCGCGTGCAGTCGATGGCGACGGTGGACACGAACGACACCGAGGGCTGCGTGGCCCAGGCGAAGAGGATTATCGACGCCGGCGGCGAGCTTGTGCGCTTCACCACGCAAGGGCGGCGCGAGGCCCTGAACATGAAGAATATCGCGGAGCGGCTGAAGGCCGACGGCTATACGCAGCCGCTGGTGGCCGACGTGCACTTCAATGCCGACGTGGCTGACGTGGCCGCGCTCTACTGCGAGAAGGTGCGTATCAACCCCGGCAATTATGTCGACCCCGCCCGCACGTTCAAGCACCTGGAGTACACCGACGAGGAGTATCAGGTCGAGTTGCAGCGCATCGACGAGCGTCTGGTCAGATTTATCAACGTCTGCAAAGAGCACGGCACCGCCGTGCGCATCGGCGTGAACCACGGCTCGCTCAGCGACCGCATCATGTCGCGCTATGGCGACACCCCGGCAGGCATCGTAGAGAGCTGCATGGAGTTCCTGCGCATCTTTAAGCGCGAAGGCTTTCAGGATGTGGTCATCAGCATCAAGGCTTCTAACACCGTCGTCATGGTTCAGTCGGTGCGGCTGCTGGTCAGGCAGATGGATGCCGAGGACATGCACTACCCCCTGCACCTCGGCGTGACCGAGGCTGGCGAGGGCGAAGACGGCCGCATCAAGAGCGCCGTGGGCATCGGGGCCCTGCTCACCGAGGGCATCGGCGACACCATCCGCGTATCCCTTTCGGAAGAACCGGAGGCCGAAATACCCGTAGCGCGAAAAATCGTCGGTTTCATCGGTGAATGTACGCGCCTCCGCGAGGAAGCCGAGTCCCGTATGCACGACGGATGGATTACGATGGACTTTGCCGATCATGTAGACTGGGAAGACTTGCAGCTGATATGTGCCATGGCCGCCGGTGCAGCCCTCATTGACAAGCGGGCCGACAAGCTCTGCATCATCACCGGCCACACCTTCTCGTGCTATCCCCAGGAGCGCCTGCGCGAACTGGAGGACGCCATTCTGCAGGCCGCACGCGTGAAGTTCACCAAGACCGAGTACATCAGCTGCCCGGGCTGCGGGCGCACGCTCTATAACCTGCAAGACACCATCCAGCGCATCAAAGCTGCCACCAGTCACCTCGTAGGGCTGAAAATCGGCATCATGGGCTGCATCGTCAACGGCCCGGGCGAGATGGCCGACGCCGACTATGGCTATGTGGGCGCCGGGCGTGGAAAAATATCGCTCTACCGCGGCAAGGAGTGCGTGGAGAAGAACATCCCCGAGGCCGACGCCGTGGAAAAACTGCTCCAGCTGATAGAACAGGACAGGGCCACAAAATAACCCCGGAGGCTCCGCAGGAAAAAATCTGGTGCTAGATTTTTTCAAAAACGGCCGAGATTTTTTCCTGCGGGGCCGAGTTTTTATTCTGAACGATATAGATACTAAAAAACGATAGGCAAAAAACATGATGAAGCGACTACTAACAACTCTTCTGCTGGCCTCCGCACTGACCGCGGGCGCCCAGCAGCGACAAGAAATAACACTTAGCGACGGCTGGCAGTTCTCACACGACAGACAGTCGTGGCTGCCGGTGAGCATACCCCACGACTGGGCCGTCAGCGGCCCCTTCGACAAGAAGTGGGACCTGCAGATGGTGGCCATCGAGCAGAACGGTGAGAAAGTGCCGACAGAAAAGAGCGGACGCTCAGGTGCCCTGCCCTGGATAGGCGAGGGCCACTACAAGCGAAATCTGCCCATTCCATCGGGATTCAGCGGCCACGCCGAGCTGTTGTTTGACGGTGCCATGGCCGAGCCGACGGTCATGGTGAACGGACAGCAGGCGGGCTATTGGGCCTATGGCTATAACACCTTCCGCGTGGACGTGACGCCCTTCGTCAAGCCGGGCGACAACCTGCTGGAGGTGAACCTGAAGAACGTGGAGGAGAGCTCGCGCTGGTATCCCGGTGCCGGACTGTACCGTCCCGTCACGCTTATCCTCACCCCGCAGCAGGCACGCATCGACGACTGGGGCATCACCACCACTACCACACTGCACGAAAAGCAAGGTAAAGGCAAAGACGTCACCAAGCTTGTCGTGGAGGTGCCCGTCATTGACTGTGGGGATGGATTGCCCGTCGTTATGGACCTCATCAGTCCTGACGGCAAAGACAAACTATCGGCCAGACAGGCAACGATACGCAAAGGAACGGGCAGGGCCGTCGGCACATTCCTTATCCCCGATGCTCAGCTGTGGACGCCTGAGACACCTCATTTATATACGCTGCGCATCACCCTCTGCGATGGCAAGAGCAAGCCCAGTGTCTTCGACGACTTCGGCCAGGCCATCGACCAGAAGACCCTGAAGGTGGGTCTGCGCACAGTGAGCGTGTCGAAGAAGGGCGGCTTCCAGCTGAACGGCGTGACGCGCAAGCTGAAGGGTGTCTGTCTGCACCACGACCTC
>ERZ842401.3429-NODE-3429-length-19744-cov-6.868759_pt1 | contig 19744 bp, 16 predicted proteins | sample MGYA00521270_ERZ842401 | MGnify/ENA primary metagenome ERZ842401 (study PRJEB31892, sample SAMEA3878208) | bioreactor metagenome | biome: Moose rumen | place: Sweden | collected 2011-10 | study: EMG produced TPA metagenomics assembly of the PRJEB12797 data set... | reverse complement strand
AAAATGCACCTCCTAAAATTGAACTTTATTTGTCCAACTTTAGGGGTGCACTTCAGTTTGCAAAGGCAGGCAGCCGTTTTTTTTTGCGTCTACAGTTTGAATAGTCGTTCGCAGTTTTTGTCTACTATGCGGCAAAGCTGCTGAGTTGTAATGTTCCTCTTTGCAGAAATAAATTCGTAGGTGTAGGAAATGTTAAGGGGAGTATTCTGCTCTCCTCGCAGGGGAACGGGGGCAAGGTAAGGTGCATCTGTTTCAAGGAGCAACCTGTCCTCGGGAACATAGCGCAAAAGTTCTTCCATTTCGTACAGTTTGCTTTTTTTTGTATAGGTAACGGCTCCACCAAAGGCAAGGTACCAACCTCTGTCTAAAAATGCACGGGCCTCGTCAAGTCCGTAGGAATAGCAGTGGATGATTCCGTTGTCGTAGCGCATGTTTTTTATGCAGTCCAAAGTGTCTTCAAAGGCATCGCGGCTGTGAATTATTACTGGCAGATTCATTTTCTTTGCAAGTTCAATCTGCATCTGGAACATTTCACGCTCACCCTCGTAAGTGTCATCGTCAAAGTCATCTTCACTTCTTGCGTCAGGATTGGAGGGATTCCAGTGGTGGTCTAGTCCGCACTCGCCTATGGCTGCAATTTTTTTTGCAAACCGTTCTCCCTTTTGACTTGCATCTTCAATCTGTTCTTCCAAAGTTTCCATTTCGTTCCAGCGGTTGTGAATGGCGTCAACATCGGGCCAGATTCCTGCGCTAAAGTAAATGAATTTTTCTGCCATTGCACGAACGGTCTTGTTTTCTATTGAATCAAGGCTCTGTGCCATGTGGTTAAGCCGCTCTTCCAGGTCATCGGAACGAACGCCTATGTCCAATGCAAAAAGAGGTTTGGATTCAACCATTGCAGAAAGAATTTCCGCACCTCGGTCAGTGTCGTCATCAGTTAGTTTCTGGAAATGAAAGTGAGTGTCTGAATACATAATAAAAAAATCTGCCGGGCACCAGACTTGAACTGGCACAGCTGTTACCAGCCGAGGGATTTTAAGTCCCTTGTGTCTACCAATTCCACCAGCCCGGCAGTGGCTATACTATAGCGGATTTTTGCGGATTTAGCAAGAGTGGATTTATTTCTATTTTTTTGCAAGGATTTTCATCTTTGCCATTTAGGAAACTGCTCATGAAGTTTGACTTGAATGCTTTTTTGCAACCGACCAGCTGCTCGGTGAAGGGAATCCAGTGGTTTGTACCGTACTCCAAAGAAATCCTGCTGAACCGCACTTTTTAACGGTTCCTCCCTAGGCTTTTTGTAGTCCATGTCTACTTTATCTGGCTGTAAAGCTCGCTAAGCCTGTCGCGCCAAGGGGAACGGCTGTCCTTTTCTTCCCACTCTATTACCTTCTTTATGGTAAAGTGTTTAAGGTCACGGGGATTTGCAAAGTTCACCACACCAAACCGTCCCTGTCCTATGTAAACTATCTTGTCGCCTGAACCAAGGTTTTCATGTTCTCCTACAATTTCAAGGGCACAGTCAAAGTGCATGGGGTTGCCTGTGGTCTTGTCGGGAATAGCCGAAGTAAGATCATTTACAGGCTGACCGCATTTGGGGCAGACTGGATGGGATTCGCTTTTAAAGCTTCGGATTGCCTCGTCTTCCTGCTGCATCTGCTCTGAAGAAACAAGCACTGCCCGTGACGGGTGAAAAAGAGACTTTTTGGGAAGCAGGCTGTCTGCATCCTTTCTTTTCTGTTCTCGGTTTTTATTCTGATTTCCCCTTCTGCGGGAATGTCTGTCTCTACTCATATAAATAAATATATCACAAATAAATCTCTTGGGTCTATAGGCAAAACTGTAGCCGATTGCATATTTTTTTTGTATATTAGAACTGCATACTAATAGTAATAAGAAGGTAAAACATGGCAACCTATCAGTTTCAGACGGAAGTAAATCAGCTTTTAAAACTGATTATCCACTCAATGTATTCCAACAAGGACATTTTTCTGCGGGAGATTGTTTCAAACGCATCAGATGCGCTAGACAAGCTCAAATATCTTACGGTTTCAAATGATGCCTACAAGAGCCTTTCCTTTTCTCCGCGCATAGACATAACATTTGACGAGGATAAAAAGATTCTGACGGTACAGGACTGCGGAATCGGCATGGACGAAAAAGATTTAAACGACAATCTGGGAACAATTGCCCGATCAGGAACAAAGGCATTTATTGAGCAGCTTTCTCAGAACGGAAGCAGCAGTTCAGACTTAATCGGTCAGTTTGGCGTGGGATTTTACAGCGCATTCATGGCAGCAGGAAAAATCGATGTATACACAAGAAAGGCTGGCGGTGACGGAAAAGCCTGGCACTGGTATTCCGATGGAACAAACGCCTACAACATTGAAGAACTTTCTGCATCAAGCGCCGAAGCAAAACTGTACGGATTTGACAAAAGCGACACCGTGGGTTCTGCTATAGAAATGCACCTTAACGACGACAGCAAGGACTATGCAAGCCGTTGGAAGATTGACGAACTCATTAAAAAGTATTCCAACCACATTGCATTCCCCATCTACCTTCACTACACCCAGAACAAGTACGACAAGGACGGAAAAGTTGAAGGCAAGGAAGACAAGATTGAGCAGGTAAACTCTGCAAGCGCACTTTGGAAGAAGAGCAAGAGCGAACTTAAAAAAGAAGACTACAACGAATTCTACAAAGTAATAAGTCACGATGGAACGGATCCCCTACTCTACCTGCACACCCATGCGGAAGGAACACAGGAATACACCACGCTCTTTTATGTTCCTCAGGTAGCACCCTTTGACATGTACAATGCCGACTACAAGAGCGGAGTAAAACTCTATGTAAAGAGGGTCTTTATTACCGATGACGACCGCGAACTGCTTCCAAGCTATCTGCGCTTTGTAAGAGGCGTCATAGACTCTGAAGATTTGCCACTTAATGTAAGCCGAGAAATTCTTCAGCAGAACCGCATTCTCGAAACCATAAAGACCCAGTCCGTAAAAAAACTGCTGGCGGAATTCAAGAAGATTGGAGAAGAAGCAGACAAGGCCAGAGCAGAAGAAAATCCCACTGACGAACAGAAGGCAAAAATTGAGCAGTGGAACAAATTTGTTCAGAACTACAACAGGCCACTCAAGGAAGGACTTTATTCAGACTTTGCAAACCGAGACGAAATTGCAGAAATCATTAGGTTTAAAAGCACTGACGAAAGCGGAAACGGTGACGGAAAGTGGACCAGTTTTGCAGACTATGTAAACCGAATGAAGGATGACCAAAAGGCAATTTACTACATTACAGGAAGTGACGAAAAGAATCTTCGTGCTTCTCCCCTGCTTGAGGCTTACAAAAAGAAGGGCCTTGAAGTTCTTATTCTTGCCGATGACATTGACGACATTGTTATTCCAGCTTACGGAAAATACAAGGACTTTGACCTTAAGGCAGTCAACCGCTCAGGAAGTGATGAAGAGTTGGGAGTTGATGCAGAAGAAGCCAAAAAGAAGGAAGAGGCATTCAAGCCAGTTCAGGAAAAAATCAAAAAGGCTCTGGGCGACAGGGTAAAGGATGTTGTTCTTTCCAAGAGGCTTTCTGACAGTCCCTGCTGTGTCGTAATTGACGAAAATGATCCCTCGATTCAGATGGAGCGCATGATGCGTGCAATGGGTCAGGGGAACGCAAGTCTTGTAAAGCCGATTCTTGAAGTAAACTCAGATCATCCTCTTGTACAAAAGTTAAGTGGAGATGTAAGCGATGACTATGTTGCAAAAGTAAGCGAGGTACTTCTTGATCAGGCCCTGTTGGTAGACGGTGCAGAACTGTCAGATCCTGCCGAATTTGTAAAGGCTCTTAACGCTCTTATAGCAGGCTAACAGTAAAAGGCTTACAGACCGTTTGCCAAAGCCACTTCCTTACGCAAACTTCTGCACCATTGCATGAAGAACCGTTTATGGAAAGTCCCTTTGCAGTTTCTGCAGAGGGACACAAAGGCATAAAATGATAGAAATTATAAATGCAACAGAAAAAGACATTGACGACCTTATGAGCATTCGTCTTGAAATGCTCCGCATAGTAAACGGCATGAAAGAAAAAGACACATTCAGCGAAACCCTAATCCAATGCTCTAGAGCATATTTTCTTAACGGAGACCAGACGACGGTACTTGCAAAAGACAAAGGCAAAACTGTAGGATGCGCCTCAATCAGCTACATTAGCGTAATGCCCACATTTGACCATCCCACTGGCAAAAGGGCTCACTTGATGAATGTATACACAAAAAAGGAATACCGTCGGCTTGGCATTGCAAAAAAAATGGCAGACCTCCTCATACAGGAAGCAGAAAAAAGAGGCTGCACAGAAATTAGTCTTGACTCAACTTCTCTAGGACGGCCACTTTACAAAGCCCTAGGTTTTGAAGAAAACACGGCGGCCATGGTTTACGAACTAAGAAAGAATTAGAAATTAAGTCCCCTTGATAGAAACCTACATCTTCATGCTTTCGAACTTAGGCTTTGGGGCAATAAAAGTTTTCCAAGCCAGTGGGAAGCAGTTGCAATCAGCGTAAGAATGGAAAGATAGTCCAGCGCAAACAGAATGTATCCACGCTCAAAGTCAAAGAAGAAAAACTGTTGCATTAGGAACATATAGCGCCAGAGTCCCCTTGCAATAAAGGCATAAAGTCCGTAGACAGAGACCACCGCAAGAAGAATGTAAAGCAAAACCTTAAGAGTACTGCTTTTAATAGACGAAACATGCATCCTTGAAAAAATTGCTCTAACATGCAGTCCAAGATGCAAGCACATGAAGACATAGTACCAGTGGGAAGAAACAAGATGTGCGGTGCGAGCAAATCCCAAAGCAGGTCCCACTTCAAACGGAAGAAACCATGCCATCATTATGCCGCTTGTCATAAGAAGAAGTGCCCATGTGGCAAGGCCCACATTTACCACTGTCTGCATTACCCTGTAAGGACTGAACTTTCCTTTAAAGAGGGAAGCATACCAGCGGTAATTTAAGACAGTATGGCAAATCCAAAGTGCAAGTAGAACAAGCCCCAGAATCTGATGCAGCCTGTCATCAGGGAAAAGCATGGTGCCTCCCATCAGCAGGATGGAAAGCACTGTCATTGCAATGTCAACAGGACTTTTTACTTTTCGCAATTCCATTCCCATTATTTTAAAAGTCCTTCAACATATTTTTTTATGTCGCTTCCACTGCCCCGGGTAAAATCTTTTCCTCCCTTAAACTCTGCGCCCTTTGCATACTTTGCAAGGTCACTTCCGCTTCGTCCAAGTCCACTTCCTCCGCTGGTGCAAAGTGTAACAAGTTTTTTTCCGCTCCAATTCTGGCTTTCTACAAAAGTGTAAATTATTTTTGGCGCATAAGCCCACCAGATTGGATAACACAAAATGACAACATCGTATGAGGTTAGGTCTATTTTGTTTGCTATTGCAGGTCGGCAGTCTGGATCGTTGCATTCAATTGATGTAAGCGACTTGCTGTCGTGCCAGTTTAAGTCTGCAGAAGTATATTTGTGTACTGGTTCAATTTCAAATATGTCAGCACCCATTGCTGTTGCAGCATTCTTTGCCATGCGCTCTGTTGTTCCCGTTGCGCTAAAATAAACAACGGCTGTTTTTGCATAAAGTCCAGACATTACAAGTACCCCCATTAAAAAAGCCATCATAAATTTCTTCATAAAAGACCTCCTTCTGTTTATGCTTTTATTTTATTTCATCAACAGAAATTTGTACAATACTATTTATTTTCACTGATTCTCATCAGGAGTATAGTAAAAAAGAGTCTGACTAAACGCTTCAAAATTTAAGGTTGTATCAAACATTAAAATAGTATAAAATTTTTTCTGATTAAAAGTAATCTGTTTGCGAGAGAAGTTTAGCCTACATGAGGAGCTGATGCATGACAGAATCAATCAGGAAGGGTCATGCTGCAGGAGACGAACTTATAAAAGGAGCCTCAAACTGGTCTTACCCTTTCAATCGTTAACAAGAAAAAAATTACCAGACACCCCTATTCCGCAGACTAGTTCTTACCCTTGTAGAACAAAAGCAGGAATGCACTTATTACTACAAGCACAGAACCGCAGTTGTGAAAGAGAGCACCCCACACGGCATTTAAGACGCCCGTAATGGCAAGTGCAACAGCAACAAAGTTTATTACCATGGAAAGGCAAAGGTCAAAGGTAATGCGTCTTTGCGTCTTTTTAGCAATTTTAAAAAGATAGGGAACAGCATCCAGATTGTCGTGAACTATTACAGCCTCAGCACTTTCTATGGCAACATCGCTTCCAATACCGCCCATTGCAACTCCTGCAAAGGCAGAACGAAGAGCAAGTGAATCGTTTACACCGTCGCCAAACATTGCAACCTTAGCGCCCTCCTCTTCCTGCTTTTTTATAAAGTTCATTTTGTCTTCTGGGGAACATTCTGCAATAAACTCATCCAGACCAAGACTTTCACAAACCTGACGGGCACTTGCTTCGTTGTCTCCTGTAAGCATTACCGTTCGCAGGCCAAGAGATTTTACTTCCTTAACCATTTCGCTGGCATTTTCCTTTATAACATCCTGAATGTAAATTTTTCCAAGAAGTTCATCTTCGCAAAAGACACCAACAAGAGAAGAATCTTCACAGGAGCCGTCCTGGACTTTTCCTACAAGATACTTTTTCCCGTTAAGTTCAAATTCTATTCCCCTTCCTGCAATGGTCTTGTGATTAGAAACTTCAAAGACGCCATTCTTATTGTAATCCAAAATCGCCTTTGCAAGGGGATGATTTGAAAGCGCCTCTCCAGAAGCGGCAATTTTAATTAGTTCATCTCTATTCATGCCGGTAAGAGGTTCCACCTTTACAACAGAAGGCTTTCCTGTGGTAAGAGTTCCCGTCTTGTCAAAAACAGCAACAGTTGAAGAAGCAATTCTTTCTAGCGCCTCGCCAGACTGAATAAGAAGTCCATGTCTTGAGGCGTTACCTATTCCAGCAGAAATTGCTGTGGGAGTTGCAAGCACGAATGCACAGGGACAGAAAACCACAAGCACTGTTACCGCCCGGGTAAAGCCCAGCCAGAAGTCAGAGTTTGATCTTCCGATTATTATGCCAGCAACAATTGCAGTGGTAAGAGAAATTACTACGAGCCATGCCGCCCACACATTTGCATTGCGTACGATTTTTGCCTTTTGGGCATCAGCGGATTCAGCAAGTTTTATCATGCGCTGAAGAGAACTGTCGCCAGCAGTTTTTACAGCCTCAATTAAAATCACACCGTTCTGATTTATTGTTCCGCTCATCACCAGATTGCCGACATTTTTTTCTACAGGAATTGATTCTCCCGTCATTGCACTCTGGTCAACACTAGTGCTTCCTTCAATTATTTTTCCGTCAACAGGAATCGACTCTCCTGCACGCACCTGCAGAATGTCCCCTAGACAGATCTGGTCAACATCTATTACTTTAACTTTTCCGTCCGCATAAAGATTAGCCTTTTTGGGGCTTAACTTAATCAGCTTTGAGATACCTTTTTTTGCACGATCAGAAGTAAAGTCTTCCAAAATGGAACCAATCTGCATGATGAATGCAACTTCACCGGCTGCAAAATACTCCTCCAGTATAAGTGAGCCAATAAGGGCAAGAGCCACAAGAACATCAGCTGTAATATCGTGATCTCTTACCACACCAACAATGGCTCCAAGAACAATGGGAAGTCCGCACAGCACAACCGCCACCCAGGCAGGATCAAAGGTGGATAATAATTCACCCTTACCAGTCCATGAAAAAATTAGGGACAGGGCAAGACAGACTCCTGACACCGCTACAAAAATCAAACGCAGTCTGTCAGAATTCTTTTCGTACCATTCAGAAATTTTTGCCATAGCTCTACACCTCATTAAGAAAGTATGATACACTGTATCCAGAAGCGGACACTGCGTACGCTAAAAATATACAGGACTGCAGTACATTTTGTAAGAACAAAGAAAGCCGAATGTCCGAAAGCGGATAAAAATCGGAATTTGTACGGAAAGTAAGGAGACCTCATGGACAGACGCATAGAAAAAACCAGGACGGCAATAATAGATTCTCTTACGGAACTTATGAAAAAAAAGGAATACCAAAGCATTACTGTTGCAGATATTATTAAGAAAGCAAATGTGGGACGGTCAACCTTTTACGAAAATTTTCAGAACAAGGACGAGGTGTTTGACGAAATTCTTGACAGCCTTATCTATCATGTATTTGACGAGATTGAACACAAGGACGGACATGCCTTTAAGAATAACCTTAAAGGAGAAATTACCCACATGTACATTCACATCCGAGACAACGAGGGAAAGGCCAAGACTTTTCTTTTGGGAAAATCGGCGGATATTTTTTACAAGCGCATGGGAGAAAAGGTTGCTAGAATCTGTGAAGAAAAAATTAAGGCTTCAGAAAAACTTCCTCAAGAGCTTGCGCTTTCTCACATTGCCTCAACATTCAGCGACATTTTAAAATACTGGTCGGGAAACAAATTTAAAGACAGCCCAGAAAAGGTGGCGGACTACTTTATGTATCTTGCAGGAGAGTCTGTAGCAAAAAAAGCAAGGTCATAATTTTTCTGCACGGATTTTTTCAACTGTTCCGCTGGAAATCATTTCGCGAGCAAAAGCTTGAGCCGCACCTTTTTTTCCTGTGTAGCGCAAATTTACTGTAATAGCCATTCTTACCCCATTCCACAGGCGGGTAGAATTTGTACATTTCAACAGTGATAAACTAATCGCTAAGTTTATAATTTTAGCCAACTATGTGACTTGAGTTTGCAAGCAAACTCTGTCTGCAAGCAAACTCGAACACAGCCTTCGGCCCGGCTCACTCGCTTATTCCTCCCACCTGGTCGGCGCTCGTTCGCTGATGTGTTCGCAGGCGGTTAGAATTTGTACATTTCAACAGTGATAAACTAATCGCCAAGTTTACAATTTTAGCCAACTATGTGACTCGAACACATCACCTGCTCTTTACGAGGGAGCTGCTCTACCGGATGAGCTAAGTTGGCAAGGTAGGTGTAGCATAACAAAAATAGGGGTATTGGTCAAGGTTGACGGATTGGGTCAGGCTTGCATTTTATAGGGCTTTCCACTACACTTTATTGTATACAATCTTTTTTAGGAGGCTTTTTCCTATGTTTACCCAGTACAAACTTCCCTTTGCTTACGATGCACTAGAACCGGTTATTGATGCACTTACTATGGAGACTCATCACTCAAAGCACCACGCCACATACACAAAGACCCTTAACGAACTTGCAGAAAAGGCAGGGGTTGCCGACACTCCCATAGAGACGCTTCTTTCTTCACTTGATTCCATACAAGACACAGCCTTACGCAACGGAATTAGAAACAACGGAGGCGGTTTTTACAACCACAACCTTTACTTTTCAGTACTGTCACCAAAGGGTGCACGAGAACCTTCTGGAGACCTTGCAAAAAAAATCAACGAAGCATTCGGTAGCTTTGACTCCTTTAGGGAGCAGATTTCAAAACTGGCAGTAACTCAGTTTGGTTCAGGCTGGGCATGGCTTTCTGTTGCATCAGACGGAAGTCTTGTTCTTTCACAGAGCGCAAATCAGGACAATCCCTTTAGTCTTAAGTCAGGAACAAAACCGATTTTCTGCATTGATGTGTGGGAACATGCATACTACCTCAAGTTTAAAAATCTGCGCGCTGACTATGTGAAGGAACTCTTCAAGGTAGTTGACTGGGATGAAGTTGCAAAAAACTATGAGCTTTCAAGGTAAGTCAAAAAAGACAGTAAAATACATCATCTTCGCGGGAGTGACGGGTCTGCTAGTGCTTCTTGTCCTTGTGCTTACGGGCAAAAAAAAATCAGGCACAGACGGACAGACACTCCCCATAGTTGTCGTTCAATATCCCGAATACGGAACCCTTACACAGTCCATTACCCTGAGCGGATATGTAGAAGCAAATGCAATGATTCCCATAGTGCCTTTTGTGCAGGGAACAATTACTGAATACACAGCCAGAGCTGGAGACTTTGTACAAAAGGATACTATTCTTGCGCGAATAGATGACGCTCCCTTTGAACAGCAGAGACTTCAAGCGAGGGCAGCATACCTTGCTTCACAAAGTACTTTTGAACGCATAGAAAGCCTGTACCGATCGGGGGCAACAAGTCAGCAGAATTATGATTCAGCAAAAGCCCAGCGGGATGCATCAAAGGCTCAGTACGATCTGGCTCAGCTTCAGTATGATTACACAGAAGTAAAGGCAAGCATAGACGGGACCATTCTTATTGCAGACATGGCAGTGGGAAGCATTGCCACAGGAAGCGAACCCATTGCAGTAATGGCAGATTTATCAGACCAAGTTGTGCGCCTTACCGTTCCAGAAAAATACTTTGACCTGTTTACACTAAAAAAAGAAAACCTCACAGTAACCATAACTCGCCCTGCTGATGAAGAGTTTTACGAGGATGCCTCCACTTCGGCAACAATAGATACAATCGCTCCATATGTTTCTCCACAGTCAAAGACATTTACCGTTGTATGCAAACTGGACGAGCCAGGTGACAGGTTTAGGCCCGGCATGTATGTAAAGGTAAGTGTAGCCTATGCCACTTACGAAGGCGTTCCCCTTCTTCCCATAACTGCAAAAAAACTTGACGGCTCCTGTTATTCTTATGATGAGGAAAGTCAGACAGTAGGGTATCACCTATTTGAAAACACTCCTTCTGATGCAGAGCACTTTATTGTTCCAGAAGAATACGCCCACCTTCAGTTTGTAACGGACGGGCAGAATTCCGTTTTTGACGGACAGCAGGTCCGTGTTGCAGACGGAGGCGTTTTTGAAGATCTCTGAATTTTCGGTAAAGCATCCGGTTGTAATTTCAATGCTACTCATTGTGCTCCTCGTGTTCGGAGTCTACTCTCTGTCACTCATGCCCACAGAATTTATGGCGGATATTTCCATGCCTCAGGCAATAGTGTACACAGTGTATCCTGGCGCAAATGCAGAAGATGTTGAACAGGATGTTACGAAAATTCTGGAAGACTCTTTTGTTACCCTGCCCCACTTTAAAAGCGTTTCAAGTTCTTCATATAATTCCGTGAGCATAATTACAATTACCTATGCCGACGGTTACGATGCCTACGACCAGCTTGAAGAACTTAGAAACAGAATTTCGGAACTGTCTGCAGATTTACCAGACGGTCTGCAGGGTGAACCACGCGCTCTTGTAGGTGGCATGTCCATGATGCCAATCATTGCATTCAGTGTAGAAGCAGGAATGGATAATGCCCGAACCACAGACTACATAAAGAATGAACTTACACCTCGCATTACCCAGATAGACGGAGTTTCGGAAGTTGAGGTTGAAGGCGGAAAAGAACTGGAACTTTCCATAAAACTCCGCACCGATGAACTTGCGGCAAAGGGAATATCTGTTGCAACAGTGTATCAGTCGCTTACCTACGGAAATGTAACCCTTCCTTTGGGAAGCGCAGACTATTCAAACAGGACAATCAGCGTGCGTTATGCTGGAGGATTTTCTTCAATCGATGACATAAAAAATCTTCCAGTAGGACTTGCAGACGGAACTTCAATCATTCATCTAGAAGATGTGGCAGACATTTCTCTTTCGTATCGCCAAGAAGACTATTCGGTTACAGACGGAACAAATCCTCTCATTCTGGTAAGCATTACAAAACGCTCTGACGGTGATTCCGTAAAAATTGTAAAGGCCGTAAAAAAAGTTCTTGCCCAATGCGAAAAGGAAACAGGTGGAGCCGTTCACTTTAACATTATTTCTGACGACAGCAGGCAGGTGTCTGCTTCACTCAGGACTGTAATCCAGTCTGGACTTTTGGGCATTCTGTTTGCAGTTCTTGTCATTTTGCTTTTTATGGCAGACTGGCGTGCCACAGTTACAATAGGCATTTCAATTCCACTATGCATTCTGTTTACATTCATCGGACTAAAGCTCTTTAACATTACAATCAACTTGATGAGTCTTTCTGGTCTTGTCATTTCTTTGGGAATGGTTGTAGACGGTTCCACAGTAATGCTTGAACAGATTTACCGCTACTACAGCATGCGAAATCCCGAAACAGGATTAATGCACTACACAGTGAATCAGGCTATTTACCGCGGATGGGATGAAGTTGCACTTTCCATTTTTGCAAGTGCTGCCACCACAATAGTCGTCTTTATTCCCATTGCACTGCTTACTGGTCTTATTGGAAAAATTCTTCATGCGGTTGCAATCACAATCATCATGGCAATTTTTGCCTCATTCCTTGTTGCTGTTATTGTTGTGCCTTATCTTTTAAAACTTCTGCTTTCTGAAAGTGGACCAAAACTAAAAACAAAGCCAAGACGCTTTGACATTTTCATGAATAAATTTGAGTCCGTATACAGGCGGATTCTTAACACTGCCTTGGACAACAGATTTTTTGTAATACTGGTTGCAGTTGCGATTCTTGCATTTTCTGCCTTTACAGCTACAAGGCTTGGTCTTGCATTCATTCCCTCAACCGACTCGGGAGACTTTTATCTTTCCATAGACTTTCCCATAGGAACGACTCTTGAGCAGACAAAGAAAAAACTTTCATATGCCGAAAAACTTCTGTATCAGTATGTGCCAGAAATTCAGGCTGTTGTATTTTACGAAGGACGCAACAACAACAGGGGCGTTCTTACCCTTAGCGCACCTGAATCTGCATACGCCCATGTGGTTCTTGTTCCTGTTGCAGAAAGAAAGAGAGATGTTCACGACATAATGCTTCAAATGCAGCAGATTTGGTCAGCGTCAATTCCAGATGCAACAGTCAACATAGAAAACGGAGGTTTTGACCGCCTTGTAGGATATGTTTCTGGTGGAGGTGGATACGGACTTACTCTGATTTCTGAAGACATGGAAACACTTTACGAAACTGCTTCCAGAATACGAGACTATCTTCTTACAGACCCTGATGTAGTTAATGCAAAACTAGATACAGACTTTGACACTACAACAATGGTTATAGACATGGCCCATGAGTATTTAAGTTCTCTTGGACTTACCGCTTACGAGGCCGGAATTACTTCTGCAATTCTTTTTCAGGGAATGGACTCTGGACGCTACAAGGATGAAGAAACTGGAGAACGGTACAACATTCACATTTCATCAGACATTACAGACCGTCCTGTAACAAAGGACGACATTGCAAACATACACATAGTAACCGAAAGGGGACAGACAGTTTCTTTTGCCTCACTTTCTGATGTGAGGGTAGAAAAAAGCGTTTCGCAAATAAATCATTCCGACCGGGCAAAGACAATTACTGTTTCTGCATCTCTTGTAAGCGAAAACACTGCCGATGTTTCTAGGAGAGTAAACGAATACATTGCAAGTCATCCGCTCCCCCAAGGTGTAAGCAGCAAGTCTGGAGGAATTGTTGCTCTGGTTTCTGACATGATTGGTCCAATGCTTACGGCTCTTCTTATTGCGCTTTTTCTTGTGTACACTGTAATGGTTCTTCAGTTTGAAAAATTTAAGCAGCCTCTTCTGATTATGGTAACAATTCCCTTCTGCTTTATTGGAGTAGTAGCAGGACTTTTAATGTTCGGCTCAACAATGAATCTTCTTGCCATGCTAGGAATAATTTCTTTGGGTGGAGTGGTAGTAAACAACGGAATCATTCTTGTGGATTACATTAACCAGATCCGTGCAAGCAAGCGAACAGACATTGCAATGGCAAGAGGAAGCAAGGACAGAGACGGCGAGTGGCACATAATTTTAACGGCAGAAGAAGAAGAAAAACTTCTGCGAGAATGCGTTACAGAAGGTGCCTCAAGCCGCATAAGGCCCATTCTAATTACCACACTAACTACCCTTCTGGGAGACATTCCCATGGCACTTGCACGAGGCGAAGGTGCAGAAATTTATGCCCCTATGGGACAGGCCATTGTAGGCGGACTTTTAACTTCTACGCTCATTACACTTGTACTAATTCCTCTGCTCTACTACATGAGTGAACTTAGAAGCGCACTGCATCCAAAACTAAGGAAGAGGCACGACAAACACGAGGAGGCAAGCCATGTGCAAAAGTAGAAAGAACATGATTTTCCTTGCAACTTTTGCAATTCTTCTTGTAACAGGCTCAGGTTCCGCATTTTCTATGGAAGAAGAAGAAGAAAAAACATACACTCTGGAAGACTTAAGGGCGGCCCTCTATGCAAACAACACAGACATACGCAAACAAGGGGAAGAATACTATCGCAGCACACTTGATCTTACTGATGCATGGTGGACATTGGGACCTACGGTAAGTGCGACGGCAGCGGGCAACTACATGTTCAATCCTCCGTCGGTAAACTACACCATTGATTCTGATGAAATAATTGATGCAATCGACTGGCCAGTAATAGCAGAGCAGTCCACAAGGCCTTCTGCAAGCGACAAGAGTCTGACCATAGACGAAGAGCTTGACCACACCCTGTACAACTTTGGGCTTTCTCTTCAACAGCCGATTTTTACATGGGGTAAAATTGCAAACTCAATCAAACTGTATCAGGGAATTTCAGAAGCACGAAGAATACAGCTAGAGGGAACTGAACATCAGCTAGAAACGGAATTGGAAACCAGACTGTGCGCACTGCATTACCTTAAGCAGATTCTTTTAATACTTGAAGAAGAAAAGGAATATGCCAGTCAACTTGTTTCCTTTACCGAACTTGCAGAAAAAAATGGAATGATGGTTCATCAGGAAGTTCTAGACGCAAAAATGCAGGCAAAGCAGATTGAGATTACTGAACAGAATGTAAAGGAAGAAGTTTCTTCACAACTTTTGGAACTTCAGTCTCTTACAAGAATTCAGGACCTTACTTTAGAAAACATACGGTTTACAGTAAGCGACGACGAAATTCTTCGCATAATTAATCAGGACAGAGCAGCGGTTTTGGAAAAGGCTCTTTTTGGCGACTCTGACACCATGAGGCTTCTTTTGCAGACAGAGGCAGTTAGAGAAATTGCAGTAAAAATTGCAAAGGGAAGCGTTAACTGGAAGCCTGACATTGCACTGCAACTTTCGCTAAGCTATTCGGGTTCAAAGTTTCCTTTTTTTGAGGAAGGTTGGCAGGATGCGGACGACTATTCACTTAACCTTACCTTGGGCATAAGCACGACAGTATGGGACGGAGGCAGACGGGTAAGAGATGTTTCTCGCAGGCTTAGCGAAGAAAGGTCGGCACAAATTGACACAGACGATGCCCGTGACCAGATAAGACACACTTTGGAATCCCAGTGGAACACGGTTGATGTGTGCACCATGCGCATGGAATATCAGGAGCTTAAAATAGAAACCGCACTGCTTAAAGTTGAACAGCAGGAACTTATGTACAAAAGCGGATACAGTGCCGAAAGCGATGTGCTTCTTGCAAAAATAGACTGGTGCAACGAAAGAATCGGACTTGTGCAGGAAAGCCTTAAGCGGTCAACAGCAGCATACACCATACGATATCTTTCTGAATGAAGACTGCATGCTAAGAGTTTCATGCTTCTGTACTTAATGAAAAAAAAATGCTACACTAAAGACATGAAAGAATACAGACAGTGGCATGACGAGGGAACAAACGAGTTCCACAGCGAAACGACTATTTACTTTAGTCAGTGCAATGTAAATAAAAAACTCAGTTTTTACGAACTTTTAAAACTTACATCGGACTGTGCGGTAGAAGACTTTGCACAGAGGGGCATGGACAGAGAAGTACTTCTGCAGAATAATTGTGCAATTCTTGTAAGCAGAGTTTCCTTTAGGGTCCACAGAATGCCTCTTGAAAACGAACGCATTACAATTCACACATGGGAAGAAAAGTCAGAAGTGTTTCAATTCCGCAGGGCGTACGAAATTACTTCTGAAGACGGAACAAAACTTGTAAGCGGAATGAGCACATGGCTTTTAGTTGAACCTAAGGAACGGAAGCTTATTCCCATAAAAGAATTTACTCTTAGAAAGCCAACAGACCGTACCGAAGTGCACGACTGTCTTGAACCAGGACGCATTTCAATTCCCAAAGAGGCCCAGCTTGTTGCGGAACGAAAAGTTCTCTTTACTGACATAGACTGCAACGGACATGTAAATAACGCTCGCTACGGAGCATTCGTAATGGACAGTCTTCCGGCAGAATGGCAGCTTTTAGACTTTACGGACTACAGGCTCAACTATGCAAGGGAAGCCCTTTTAGGAGACACTTTAAGCGTATACGCATACCATGACGAGGAAGCCCACAAGATAAGCGTTGTAGGAAAACGGGGAAAAGAAACAAGCTTTGACTGCGAACTTTTCTACAAGGCATAAAAAAAAATGCCTGTTCCAAAACACAAGTCTTAGAACAGGCATACATAATCCCATAGATTTTTTTTTATATGCGCTTGTCCATTTCGTGGATTGAATAGTAGGTGTCTACAAGGCGGCGCATGTCATTTATGTTGTTAACAACAATGTAAGTATCGTAAATTGCAATTTTTCTTCGCTCAGAGAATTTGCTTAGTTCATCGCGGCATTCTTCTACTGAAAGTCCTGCCCAGTGAGCAACATCAGAAATTGTGGTGTTGAACTTGCGCAGTGCAACTTCGGCTCCACCTGTAGAACCACCGTTCATTTCGGCAAACATGCAGAACACATCGGCAATGCGGGCATTCTTGTCTTTGATAAGCAGAATACGGAAGCGGCGCTTCTGGTCGTAAATGCGCTTGCAGAAGAGTTTAAGAAGAATAAGTGCAATCTGCGGATTTCCCGTTACCAGAAGGCGGAAGTTTTCCTTATTAAACTCAAGGCATTCAACTGTGGTTTTTGCAAGACAGGTTGCGCTTCGTGGAGAGTCGTCAAGGATTGCCATTTCTCCGAAGAATTCGCCAGGGCGCAAAATGTCAAGATTTTTGTTTGAACCATTTACACACTTTACAAGCTGAACTTCTCCGGCCTGAATAAGATAGAAGCAGTCACCTGGTTCGTATTCGCTGATGATTACCTGACCAGGCTCGTAAGTTTTTGCAAAGCGTTTGAATGTAGGAAGATCGAACATGCGGAGCGCATTGCTAGAAACTGCCTTTGGTTCGGAAGAATCTGAAACTGCGGCATTTTTATTCTGACGGTCATTGTGGACGGAAGCATCTTTAAGAAGTTTTTCCACATCACCCAACTGCTGTGAAGCTGGAAATCTGGCAAGAAACTTATTGCAGACATCCACGCAGGAACGGTATTCTTCAGCTTCGAAAAAGCAACGGGCAACATCATACATTCCTGTTTCGGGGTTTGAAAAGTTAAAGGCATCGTTCATGACGGCTTCTGTCTTTTTGTGAATCTGACGCAACTGACCTGAGAAAACGCGGAGCATCTTAAGGATAACCTGCTCGTTCTTGCTGAAGATTTGTTCAAATTCAGCAACGCCCATAGAAATGACGGATGTGTCGGTAAGGACTGTTGCTGTTTCTTCACGGGGAAAGTGTCCCAATGCGCTCTTTACGCCAAAAAATTCACCAGTCTTTATCTGCTCGGTAAGAGTTGCACCGGATTCGATGTCCTTGCTGGAAAGAATAAGGGTTCCCTTCTGCAGAATAAAAATGCGTTCGTCTTTATCGCCTTCAAAGTAAATGATAGAACCTTTAGTATATGAAACAACCTTTGGCATAATTCAAACTCCCATTAGTTTGCTACGATTATCGGCACAAATCTAACTATATTGTATCATATTTTTTAACTTTGTGCTATAGTAAATTCCTATGATTGATCTGCACACACATTCTACAGCATCCGACGGAGTTTTTTCACCTGCGGATTTAATACGCCATGCAGCCGACAAGGGTATTTCTGTCCTTGCACTTACCGACCACGACACTACGGGCGGCATGGAAGAGGCAAGAGAAGAAGCTGAACACAAGAACATAATTTTTGTAGGCGGAATTGAAATTACCGTACAGTGGCCAACAGGCGAATTTCATCTTCTAGGACTGGGACTTACCCACACCTCGCCGGAACTTACCAGACTTATAGACTTTCTGGCAAAAGCAAGACGAGAAAGAAACGAAAAGATGGCGCAAAAGCTTAGGGATGAAGGACTGGACATCAGTTTTGAAGAAGTAAGGGAAAGGTTCGGTACCGAAAACATAGGACGCCCCCACTTTGCGGCTGTGCTGGAAGAAAAAGGCCTTGTAAAAACCCGTCAGTCTGCATTTGACAGATTTTTTGCAAAGGGAAGGCCCTGCTATGTGGATAGGGTTTCTGCGGATTTGGAAGAGGCCGTACACGCCATACAGACTTCAGGTGGAATTCCAGTGCAGGCTCATCCCCTTTCAATTTATGTTTCCTGGGGCAAGATGGAAGAAACCATGACAGGCATAAGAGACAGGGGCGTAAGAGGACTTGAGGCTTACCATCCCGGAGCAAGAAGTTCAGAGGCGGAACGACTAGAAGCCCTTGCCCACAAACTGGGCATGTTTGCAACTGCAGGAAGCGACTATCACGGAGAAGCGGTAAGAAAAGACAGGCACATAGGAATAACCGCAGGCGACAGAAAAATTGATGACCGCTTTTACTACGAGGAACTGCTGCCCAATCTAGAAGCATACAGGGCATTGCACTGCTAGAAGACTGTAACCTTACAGGCTGATGGTATATTTTAACTTACAAGAGGTACTTAAATGAAAGCAAAGAAAATCTCCCCTAGGAGATGGAATCCACTGGCACTGGCAGTAATACCGGCTTTTATTTTTACATTTGCATTTACAGGTTGCGGTGAAAAACATTCGGCAAAATCTGCTAGCATGGCGACACAAAATACCTACAGCGAAAACTTTACGATGGATGCAGAAGAGATTGAAGTTTATTCCGACATGGCAAACTTTGGAAACCGCTCCTCTACCAAGGGCACAAAAGAAGTAAGTTCCACAGACAGAAAACTTATCCGCAGGGGAAATATAAGCCTTGAAGTGCAGAGCCTGTCTGACACAAGGGCTGCAGTGGAAGAAACCGTAAAAGCCTACGGAGGATACATTGAGTCTTCCGAAGAATACTCTTCTTGGATTCATCTTACGGTGCGCATCCCCGCAGAACGATTTGATGAGGCACTTTCTACAACAGGAAGTTTGGGAAAAATAAGGCAGAAGTCTGTTTCGTCAGAAGATGTTACTGAACAATACTACGACATAGAGGCACGGATTTCGGCAAGAAAGGCCCTTCTTGAACGGCTGGAGCAGCACCTTAAGGAAACTAAGGACATGAAGGAAATCCTTGAAGTTGAGGACAAGCTTAATTCAGTAACTACCGAGTTGGAAATTGCAGAAGGACAGATGAAGAGGCTTTCCTCTCAGATTACATATTCCACGCTTAGCATAGACGCAAGTCTTCCACAAAATCAGACTGAAGAGGGATTCATACTTCCAGACACAGGTGCAGACTTTAGGGAGTTCTTGGGAAATACAGTTTCCTTCCTCTCCCACCTGCTCATTGCTATTCTCTACATTGCAGCATTCGGCATACCACTTGTTCTTCTTGCCGCCCTACTCTGGTGGCTATGCTTTGGAAAGATTGGTCTTGTAAAAAAGCTGTTTGCAAAAGTAAGCGGCAACAAAAAGGAGTAAGAAAAGAGCATGATGGTGCGTCAGTTTCTTACCCTTTGGTAAGCGAGTTTTCGCAATGCAAAAAAAGAGTAAGAAGTGAAGCACCAAGGATGGTGCGTCAAATTCTTACCCTTT
>ERZ842401.3428-NODE-3428-length-19744-cov-11.909188_pt1 | contig 19744 bp, 22 predicted proteins | sample MGYA00521270_ERZ842401 | MGnify/ENA primary metagenome ERZ842401 (study PRJEB31892, sample SAMEA3878208) | bioreactor metagenome | biome: Moose rumen | place: Sweden | collected 2011-10 | study: EMG produced TPA metagenomics assembly of the PRJEB12797 data set... | reverse complement strand
CGTGAACCAAAACATTGTACTGGATGATTTGTTCTGACTTCAGTATTACAATCATCCCTTGCTTATGCAGTCATGCGGGTCTTTGTGTGGTGTGCCACGGAAAAATCCAGGTGCGCCCTGTTCACGCTGAGCGGATGGTCCGGGGATATCATCTCTTAGAATCAATCCTCGTAAGTGTCCAGATACGTGACGTGCGTCACCAGGTATTCTTCCACTCCGTGCTTGCCGTCGGCTCCACCGATGCCCGACTTCTTCACGCCTGCGTGGAAACCCTGTATGGCCTCGAAATGCTCGCGGTTGATGTAGGTCTCGCCGAACTCCAGTTCGCGGCAAGCCTTCGTAGCGATATTGAGGTCTTTGGTGAAGATGGAACTGGCCAAACCATATTCGCAATCGTTGGCCCACTCGATGGCCTGATCGATGGTGTCAAACTCGATAAGCGGTATCACGGGGCCGAAGGTTTCTTCGTGGATGATGTCCATATCCTGACGGCAATCGTCGAGCACGGTGGCGGCATAGAAGTAGCCCTTCTCACCTACGCGATGACCGCCGCAAAGCACCTTGGCGCCCTGCTTCACGGCACGCTCCACCTTTTCGGTAACGCTCTCCAGAGCACGGGCTTCCACCAGCGGTCCCATGTCTACCGTCTCGTCGGCACAGGGGTCGCCCACCTTCACGGCCTTCATCTTTTCGGTGAGGATGCGGATGAATGCCTCTTTCACCTCCTTCTGCACATACACGCGCTCGGCATTGTTGCATATCTGGCCATTGTTGCCGATACGGCTATCCACAATCCATCCGGCAGCCCGCTCCAGGTCGGCATCCTTGCAAACGATGGCAGGAGCCTTTCCGCCCAGTTCAAGGCTTACTTTGGTGATATTCTTCGAGGCGGCGGCCATAATGCTCTCGCCAGCGCCTACGGAACCCGTCACCGACACGATGTCTATCTTGGGCGAGCCAGCCATTTCGTTGCCGATGACCGAGCCCTTACCCGTAACGATGTTGATGACACCGGCCGGCAGACCCGATTCATCAACCACGCGGGCAAACTCCGTGCAATTCTCGGGGGTCAGTTGTGAAGGCTTAATGACGATCGTGCAACCAGCTATGAGCGCGGCTCCGGCTTTGCGGGCTATCAGGAAGAAGGGGAAGTTCCAAGGAAGGATGCCGGCCACCACGCCAATGGGTTTCTTGGTGAGCAGGATGGTTTCGTTGGGGCGGTCGGATGGAATGATCTCTCCCTCGATGTGGCGGGCAAAGGTGGCCATATACTCAAAATAGCTGATGGTGGCGCCCACTTCGATGCTGGCCCAAGCGCGCGTCTTGCCCTGTTCGCGCATGATAATCTGGGTGAACTCTTCCTGACGCTTCTTGATGCCATCGGCAAACTTCAGGAGATACTGAGCCCTCTCGATGGCGGGTGTCTTGGCCCAAGCCTTCTGAGCCCTGCGGGCGGCATCGAGCGCACGGTTCACGTCCTCGATGGTTCCTTCAGGCTGACGCGAGATGACTTCCTCGGTAGAGGGGTTTAACACGGGAATCCATTGGCCGTCGGAGCTTTCGCAAAACTGGCCGTCGATGTACATTTTCAGGTCTTTCATACTTTTATTTCTGTTTAATAAGTGATAATTGGCTTTCGGTTCTGATCGTTTGTTTTGACGCGGTAAAGTTACAAATAACTCTCGGATAAATCGCAACATCCCATCTTTTTTTATTATTTTTTATCATAACCACCACCATAATTTGAATGAATGTATTATCTTTGCACGCAAAACAAGTCTATCATTACAAATATTATAGGTACGCGCGCGACCCAGAAGTGCATCCTTCAAGCCCTGCTCGAACCGCTCAACCTGCTGCGCCGATACGAGGACGAGGGCAGAAACTTCGAGCGACTGGCACTGATGGAAGAGGCGAAGTCGATGCCCTTCGGTGCGGTGTTCGACTACTTCAACCTGACGAATGGCGTACCCGTAGGCGAGGAATTCATCGCCGAGATTCAGCAATACTTGCACGATGTCACCAGCAAGCGATAAGGCCATGAACATCCACATCATCATCGGACTGGCTCAGGGCGAGAGCCTCTGCTTCGAGGGTGTCAACCCCATGTATGCCTCGTTGCCCGCTACGCTGATGAACACTATCATCGTATTGCTCGTAGGCATTGCCGTGCTCATCGTCAGCTCGTTCCTCCCGCAGCTCCTCCCCTGAGTCGTTTTAAAGTGAACCTATATGACAGATATGACAGATGTTTTTGCAACTTTTTCTATGGAATGTATTTACCCCGGGGGTAAATAATTTCCTATACGAAGTTTATATATTATCTGTCATATCTGTCATATTCAAGTATAGAAAGCACTGAAATAGTCATCCTATCTACCTTATTTCTAATGTGTTAAGTAGGGAATGAGTATAAAAATTACATAATATCAGAAATAACTGAAAAAAAAGAAGAAAAATAATAAGCAGAAAAAGGTTCTTCGTAAATGACGTGTTTAGCACTTGTAAATGACGTGTTTAGCCTGGGTGTTTCGCCCCCACCCCTAACCCCTCCCCTTAAAAAGGGGCGGGGAGTGCTACACACTCTCTATAAAAAATCCCTCCCGATGCTCCGCAGACAAGGGAGTGCTGCGGGGGATCGGGAGGGATGATGTATGGATGATAAAGGGGGATTATCGGATTCGGTCCATGCTACGAACAAGCTTCTCGTCGGCCTGTACGCCTCTGCGCGCGAGATAATAGAAGATGAGCGACACGAAGGGGAGGCAGGCAGCGAATGAGGGCTGCAGGTCGGCCTCTACACCGGCCATGTGGAGGAACTTCACTCCCAGGTAGAGCACGTACCAGAGCATCATGCAGAGCATGCCGAGCATGCAGAGCAGAGACTGGAAGGGGCGGTTCTTGTAGCTGAAGATGGCCCAGAGGGTGAGTGGGCACGACAACAACAGCACTACGAAGAGATACCACACAGTGAATCGGCGCGTGCCATCCACCATCTGTAGCCAGAGATTGGTCATCAGTCCGTCGGCGCCCATCATATCAGACACGAGTCGGCCTATGGGCAGACAGAGGCATACGATGTTGAGCACGAGTGCGATGAGCAGGAAAAGGGTCTGTTTGCGTTGTATCATTCCTTCACAGTCTCTTTAGAGGGGTCGCGGAAATAGACGTTGCCGTCTACGAACTCTTGTGTTGCCAGGAGCGATGGCTTGGGCAGTTTCTCGTAGTAGCGCGATATTTCTATCTGCTCGCGGTTCTCGAAAACTTCTTCGAGCGAGTCGTTATAGGAAGCGAACTCAGCGAGCTTCTTGCTCAGGTCGCTCTTGATTTCCACGGAAATCTGATTGGCTCTCTTGCCAATGATGGCTACACTCTCATAGATATTGCCTGTATCCTTACAGAGATCCATGATGTTGCGTGTGACGGTGTTTGCCGGTGCTTTTGACTTTTTATAATCCATTGACTTATCCTTAATATTTTTAATTCTTTAATTTTCTAATGTCCTGATTATCCATCAGTCTTCCTCGTAGTTGCCTGCGATGTGCTTCTTGCAATTCTCGATGTACTTCTCGGCTGTGGCCCGCTCCTTGCTATCAGGGTATTCGTTGATGAATCCGTAGCACTCGTCCTCGGCATCGCGGAATCGCTCCAGTCGCTTGTTGGCTACGCTCTGCTGGGCCAGTTCGTACTTGCTCTTCATGATGAGCAGGGCGAAGTCTTCGCGCATCTTGGTGTAGGGGTAATCCTTGATGGCGTTCTGGGCCGTGATGATGCAGGCCTCGTAGTTGCTTCCTCCGCTACCGCAATTTCCGAAATAGGTTCCCAGGTTATAGTAGAGCTGGGCTGAGAGGAGTTCTTTCTTGACCAGCTTGTCTTGCAACTCGAAGAGTCGCTCCTGGGCCAGTTCTTTGTTCTTGGCGTCGGGGAAGATGTCGAGGAACTCCTGATAGGCGTTGATGGCGAGTATCGTGCCCGACTGGTCGAGCCTGGGTTCGGGTGCGCTCTGGTAGTAGCTCTCGCCGATGAAGTAGGATGCAATCTCGGCATACGTGCCTTTGGGATACGAGGAGTAGTACTTCTTGAAATACTCGGAAGCGGTCTGATAGTCGCGGTTGCAATATTCGGCCATCGCGAGCATGTAGAGGCACTCCTGCCCATTGTCGGTACCTTTCTGGATTGTGACGAGCCCTTCGAGCAATGAGATAGCTTTGGAATACTTTCCGTTGGCAAAGCACTCCTTGGCGTATTCATACTTCAAATCGCTGTCAGCCGACTTATACACCCTTGTGAACTCTTGTGCACAACTGGTGAGCATGACTGCCAGAGAAATCGTTGCTATGATTTTCTTCATATTTACCTTGACGAGATAACAAGGTGCAAAGTTACGGCAATTTCGTTGAATAACAAAGATTTTCGTTCTTTTTTTATAAAAAAATTGCCTTTTCTTACTTATTTTTGAGAATTATGACTACCTTTGCAGGCAAAATTTTTAGATTACCATGAAATCTGTCATCAACAACTACTTCAACAAAAGCCGCAACATGGTGCCGTCGGGTATCACCTGTCTGCTCATCATCGTGGCACTCTTCGCAGGTATCGGCATCAAGATGGGAGCCGCCCCAATGCTCAATACAATCATGCATACGGCTCACGACCTGCTGCTCAACACGTGCTTCTACCTGATGGCCGTGTGCGTCATCACTGGTGCTATCAGCAAACTCTTCGTTGAGTTTGGCGTGGTAGACATGCTTGAGAAGATTCTTCGCCCGCTGATGCGCCCCTTGTTCAACCTGCCAGGCGTAGCATCGCTGGGAGCTGTGATGACCTTCCTCTCAGACAATCCTGCCATCATCTCGCTCTCGCAGGACAAGCGCTTTGCCAGTTATTTCAAGAAATACCAGTTTATCTCGCTCACCAATTTCGGAACGGCCTTCGGTATGGGCCTCATCGTGATAGTCTATATGGTGGGTCAGGGATTCTACCTGGAGCCGTTCATCGGTTTGTTTGGCGCCTTCTGCGGGTGTATCGTATCTACGCGCCTCATGCAATACTTCGTAGTGAAGGCATATCCTCGCTACAAATTCGAGGAAGTGGCTACGAAGGAAGATGTGGAGCACCAAATAGAGGAAGACCAGAAAAACGGTAAGAGTGTATTTATCCGCACGCTCAACTCGTTGCTCGACGGAGGTCGCACGGGTGTTGATGTGGGTCTGGCCATCATCCCGGGCGTGCTGATCATCTCTACGCTCGTCATGATTCTTACGTTTGGCCCTTCGGAGGATGGTACTTTCACGGGTGCTGCCTACGAGGGCATTGAGATTCTGCCCGCACTCGCTGGCAAGATCGACTGGTTCTTCAACTGGGTGTTCGGACTTACCGACCCCCATCAGATAGCTTTCCCCATCACGGCTCTTGGTGCCGTAGGTGCCGCCTTGAGTCTGGTTCCGAATTTCCTCCAACACGGATGGGCCGACGGTAATGCTATCGCCGTATTCACGGCCATCGGCATGTGCTGGAGCGGCTACCTGAGCACACACACGGCTATGCTCGACTCTCTGGGCTACCGCGAACTGACTCCGAAGGCCATCATCGCGCACACCATTGGAGGCATCTGTGCCGCCCTTGTGTCCCACTGGACCTTTATGCTCTATACCACTCTCTGACTCTCCATCCCCCCTACCCTGCTCGCGCGCGTTCCATATAATATATATAACGCCCGAATGAGCGTTCGGATGGGTTAGATTGCACAAAAGAATGGTTTCCGTGCAAAAGTTTCTTAAAAATACGCATGATTTATTGTGATTTCATGATAAATTAAGTAACTTTGCCAGAAAAACAGAGATACCATGGAATTAATTAAAGATTTTAGTGAGTTAGTGGAGCAGCTGAAAGCCCGTGGATGCTGCCGCGTAGTCGCCGTAGAAGCTCACGACGAACACTCACAAGAGGCTATCAACCGGGCAGAAGCAGAAGGATGGGCAAAGGTGACGAACCTCCATCTCAGTAGTATTGAAGAATCAGCTGCAGAAGCCGTTCGCATGATTCGCCGAGGCGAAGCCGATGTTATCATGAAAGGCATCATCAACACCGATGTATTGCTGAAGGCTATCATCAACAAGGAGAACAAGGCTGAGGATCTGATACCGCCGGGAAATATCCTGACGCATATCAGCGCTTTCGACATTCCCACCTACCACAAGCTCCTGTTCATGATGGATCCGGCCGTGATACCGTTCCCCACACTCGAGCAGCGCATCTCCATGATCAAGTATGCCATCCGCGTGTGCAACGTCTTTGGCGTAGAGCAGCCGCGCATCGCTCTGGTTCATTGCACGGAAAAGGTATCGCCCAAGTTCCCCATCACGCTCGACTATGAGAAGCTCATCGAGATGTGCAAGAACGGAGAGTTCGGCAATGCCATCATTGACGGTCCGACAGACCTGAAGTGCGCCGTATGCAAGGAATCGGCCGACATCAAGGGCATCAAGAGCCCGCTCGAAGGCAATAGCGATGTGGTGATCATGCCCGACATCGAGGCAGGCAACGTGCTCTACAAAGCACTCACCGCCTTCACCGACTCGCATCTGGCCGTAGGTCTGCAAGGCGCATCCTGCCCCATCAGCATCACTTCGCGTAGCGATTCTGCCCTGACCAAGTATCATAGCCTCGCTATGGCTTGCCTACAGGCATAGGAAGATGAAAAAGATTAACAAATTAAAACATTCAAGATTAAAAGATTATACATTATGCAATATATGCATGAAGCATAAGCATTGATAAAAACCATGAAGATCTTAGCTATTAACCCCGGAATGCTCTCGCTGAAGATTGGAATCTTCGAAGACGAGAAATTGGTGAAGAACTCCACCATCAATCATCCATACGAGGAACTCTGCAAGTATCCAAACATCATGGATGAGTTCGACTACCGCAAAGAATCGCTTCTGAAAGAACTCGAAAAGATGGGCGAGAAACTCGACTTCGACGTCATTGTAGGACGCGGAGGTCTGGTGAAGCCTATGGAAGGCGGCGTGTATGAACTGAACGACAAGGTGATTGAAGACACACGTCACCCGCGTATCAACCACGCTTGCAACCTCGGTCCGCTACTTGCCAATAGTCTTGCCCAAGAGATTGGTTGCCGTGCATTCACCGTTGACCCCGGTGTAGTTGACGAGCTTGATGATATTGCCCGCGTTACGGGTGTACCCGAGTTGCCTCATCAGACCATCTGGCATGCACTCAACCAGCGTGAGATTGCCAAGCGCTTCTGCCGCGAGAATGGATTCAACTACAACGAAAAGACATTCATCGTGTGCCACATGGGAAGCGGTATTTCCTTTGCCCTGCATCACAACGGACGCGCCATCGAGTGTAGCGACGCACTTAGCGGCGATGGACCTTTCAGCCCGTCGCGTGCTGGCCAGTTGCCCAGTTCTCAGCTGGTGAAGCTCTGCTATAGTGGCCAATACACGCTCGACGAGATGCTCCGCAAGATGAACGGCCATAGCGGTCTTGTTGCCTATCTGGGCACAAGCGACCTGATGGAAGTGGAGAAGCGCATCGACAACGGTGACAAGAAAGCCGAATTCTACCTGCGTGCTATGTGCTATCAGACCGCACGCTATCTGGGCTCGCTGGCTCCCGTGGTGAACGGAAAGGTCGACGCTGTCATCCTGACAGGTGCTCTCTGCCGTTGCCCCTATGTTCGCGACTGGGTGAAAGAGCGTATTGAGTATATTGCTCCCGTGCACATCTATCCGGGCGAGGACGAGCTGACGGCTCTGGCTCACAATGCTTATCGCGCACTCATCGGCGAAGAAGAAATCAAGGAATACACATAAATCTCATGTTTTCAAAAGACGTCATTCATTTCTTGCAAACCCTTGCATATCGCTTGGGTTTGCTTTTTTTTTACCTATTTTGAAAATAATTCATCAAAAAGTATACGAATTTAAAAAAAAAGTATTACTTTTGCAAACACATTCATCAAACTATTAATCAATATGACTAATCAACTAAAAAAATCGTTTGCGATTCTGTTTCTGGCCGTATTGGCCTTGAACGCTTCTGCACAAGAAAAGACAAACAAGTGGTACGACAACATCAAGCTCAGCGGTTACGGCATGCTTCAGTATCAGGCTCAGGACAAAGAAGATGCTGAAACCAACACGTTCAATCTGCGCTTGCTCCGTATGATTCTCGATGGCAAAGCCGGCGACTTCAACTGGCGCGCTCAGATTCAGGGAACCAATGCCAAAGGGGCAGGTGAGCCTACCGTTCAGCTGATGGACCTCTACGGCGAATGGGTGAAACACCCAGAGTTCCAGGTGAGAGTAGGTCAGTTTAAGCGTGCATTCACCTTCGAGAATCCCACACACCCCATCACACAAGGTTGGCGTGCCTATGCCGACGTCATCAACCGATTGTCGGGCTTCGGCGATCGTGCCGGCGAGAAGTCGAGCGGTGGTCGCGACATCGGTATTCAGGTACAGGGTAATGTATTCCCCAATAGCAACGGACGCGCCCTACTCCACTATCAGGTGGGTGTCTACAACGGTGAAGGTATCAATCACGCCGATCGCGACAACCGCAAGGATATTATCGGCGGTCTTTGGGTAATGCCCATAAAAGGCCTGCGTATCGGTGCTTTCGGATGGACGGGAAGTCACGGTGGAATGGTTACGGAAAACGGAACCAACGAGAGTGTCGGTCTGAACCGCTATTGCCTCTCGGCCGAATGGGACAAAGACGAGTACACCTTCCGTGCCGAATATCTCCACTCGCAAGGTTGGGGCTCGGGCGTCATCGGCAACAACACTATCGACTACAGCATAGGCGATAAGGCCGACGGTTGGTATGTGTTCGGCATTGTGCCAGTGGTCAAGAGCAAGCTTCACGCGAAGGCCCGCTACCAAACCTACCGCAAGTCGAAGGAATGGGCTTCGTCGCTCAATTCTTACGAGGCTGGCCTGAACTATTTCTTCACCAAGAACCTGCAACTCAACCTTGAGTACGCACGCGTCAACGACCGCTCTATCGACAAGGACTACAACCTGGTTGATGTGGAACTCGACTTCAGATTCTAAGCACTCAGCTCATATCGATGGTACTTTACCAAGCCCCTCAACTCCTCATTCTGACGGAAGTTGGGGGGCTTTTCCTTAAAATCAATTAAAAAAGGTAGTCATTTCTGCAATAATACAAGGAAAACTTGTACCTTTGCACCGTCGAAAAAAAGAACGACGCATAGAATCAGAATTTACTACTTATTATATGGACTACCAGAAACAGCATACTCACCACAAGCATACTGCGCAAATGGATGATGCCGAAGCGTTTAAGACTCGCATGTTCCGTGCTCAGAAGCGAAAGAAGTGGCTTCTTAAATACGGCTACCGGGCTCTTGTTATCACGGCCATAGGCATGATTGCCCTCGTAGCCTGCATCATCATCTTCGACCTCTAATCAATAGACCACCGATTTACCATCGCTCTCATTGCCCATGCGGTCGAGAGCCGTTATGACGTATGTGTTCATCGCCGGCTGGCGCCCGATGCGCACAAACGTATTGGTTGTTGTGGCCACCAGATGCGAGGTGTTCGAGATGTCGATGGCTTCGCCCCGCCGGAAGCAATACACCACGTATTTCACCGCTTCGTTCTTCCAACCTTTTCCCTTCGGCTGCTTCCAGAAGATGATGGGTCCGTCGGTCGTATCAACCACCTTCACCTTGCGAACAGGTTTGGGTGCATCGCCGTCGATAGTCTCTATGCGGGGTTGCAGAGCCGGTCGGCACCAATAGTTGCTGCGTAGTTGAGTGCCATAGTCGCCCACGTTGTCTACGACGGCCTTCGCATACCAGAGTACCGTGCCCTTCACGTTCTTCATTTGCCGATGCAGTTGCATCTTCTGGGCCATTTCGCCAAACTTAGCCGTACGCTCCACATCCTCGCCGATATAGAGCGCCACATCCGGCGTATAGCGGTTCCACCACCCTATCAGCTCCTGATAGTCGGCGGCCTTGTTGCCAATCTCCCAATAGAGCTGAGGCACCAAATAGTCCACCCAGCCATTCTTCACCCACGTCAGCACGTCGGCATAGAGCTCGTCGTAGTTCTGAAGTCCGTTGGTCAGACTGCCGCGCGGATCGTTCTTCTTGTTGCGGAAGATGCCAAACGGAGATACGCCGAACTTCACCCAGGGCTTGACGTGATGGATGGTCTTATACAGGTCGCGGATGAGCAGGTCTACGTTGTGACGGCGCCAATCGCCGATGGATGCGAAGCCAGTCCCCGTCTGACGGTAGAGCTCGGCATCGGGAATCTGCTGCCCCGCCACGGGGTATGGATAGAAGTAGTCGTCGATGTGCAACCCGTCGACATCATATCGCCTGACGATGTCCTCCGCCACCAGGCAGGTGTATCGCCGCGACTCTTCGAGGGCGGGATTCAGGATATACAGCCCATCGTAGGGGAACACCCAGTCGGGATGCTGCACAGCCACATGCGAACGACTCAGCTCGTTGGTGTTCTTCGTCTTAGCCCGGTAGGGATTAATCCACGCATGCAGCTCCATTCCGCGCTTGTGACACTCGTCTACCATCCATTGAAGCGGGTCCCAATAGGGATTGGGAGCCAAGCCTTGAGTGCCGGTGAGGAAGCGGCTCCAGGGTTCCAGCTTGCTCTCGTAGAGGGCATCGCATTCGGGGCGCACCTGAAAGATAATGGCATTCACGCCGTCTTTCTTGAGTTCGTCGAGCTGGTAGGTCAGCGTGCGTTGCATGTTGTCGCGCCCAACGCCAGTCCACTGGCCGTTGACGGCCTGAATCCAGGCACCACGAAACTCGCGTTTGCTACCGTCGTCGGGAGCACTAATCGAAGATGAGGCACAACCCATAACCAGGAGCGAGAGCAGCATCAATAGGATATTTTTCATTGTTTCTGTTGTATTGTTTGTTATTTCTTATTTCGGGATTTCGTTATTTCGGGTTTTCCGGGGTTCCGGGGTTCCGGGATTCCGTTATTTCGGGATCATCATGTTTCAGGCAACTTGAAGGCCATCCGAAGCACGCGGCGCGTATCGTCAGTGACGCGGAAGCGATGGTCCGTACGCTGGCCAACCAACCATACGATGCGCCCCTGAGCATCCTCCACCACTATCTGGCGATGCTTCAAGAAGAGCGGCATCTTGCGGTCGGTGAGGAAATCGCTCACCAGCTTCATGCCCTTCATGCCGAAAGGTTGGAAGCAATCGCCCTTCTTTATGGAGCGAAGCCTTAGCGGGAAGCTCACCTTGTCGGCATCGAGCGTCGCCGTCTGAGAGAGTTTGCTGACAGCATCGGGTGTCATTTCGCCAATAACGATGTCCATCTGCTTTCCATTGCCGATACGATAGTGGCCCTCGATGGGGAATCTATACTCTCCAAACACTTCCTTCTGGCGCTCGGCAATGAGCAGCTCTCCCCGATCGAACACCAGTTGCCAGTCGTCGGTCTCGAACATCTTCCCCGTAGCGGTGTGGATATGTTGCCACACGGCCTCCACCTGAACGGGCCTGAAGCCGTACTCTCTCAGTATATACAATAAGGTATCATGAGGCTGGCGCACCTTCAGCAGCTGGTCTATGGCGATAGCGTCGTAGGGGCACTCCCCGTCGGCCGAAAGCCTGTGTTGCCGAATGCTGGCCGCATCGCCTCGAATCACTTCTTGATAGACGTCGGCCACCTGTTTGAGGAAGCCCGTCATGCGGGCGATATTCTGCTTGGCGGCAGGGTTGATCTGCTCCATCAGGGGCAGGATATGATGGCGTATCTGGTTCCTCACGGCATCGTCCTCTTGGTTGGTGCTGTCGGTTACAAATGGCTGACCCACTTGTTGCAGATAGTCTTCAACCTGTTGTCGCGTCAAGCAGAGCAACGGCCTGATTATCTTACCGTTAACAGGTTGTATGCCAAGCAATCCTTGAACGCCCGTTCCGCGTATCAGGTTCATCACCACCGTCTCTACGGAGTCGTCTTGATGATGGGCCACGCAGATGCCATCGGCCTCAACCGCCTGGCACAGACGGGCGAAATAATGATAGCGCAATTCGCGGGCCGCCATCTCGATGCTCACGTGATGCTGCTCGGCATAGAAGCGCGTATCGAAATGAACACGATGGAACTCTACACCCAACCGCTCGCAGAGGTCTGAGCAGAACTGTTCGTCGCGATCCGACTCGGCTCCCCGCAGGCGGAAGTTGCAATGCACGGCCTCCACCCGATAGCCCAGCTCGCGCAAGATCAGGAGCAGAGCCACACTATCGGCACCACCCGACAGGGCCACGAGGTAGCGACCCTCTTGGTGGAGCAACGAACGTTGCCCGATAAACCGCCTTACGATGTCTATCTGCTCCATATTATCTCATCTCAAATCACTCAACATAGAGCACAAGTCCCTTGAGATACTCGCCCTCGGGATGGTAGATGTTGATGGGATGATCGGCTGGCTGATGCAACTGGTGCAGGATGCGCACCTTGCGCCCACTCTGGGCAGCTGCCGTGAACACCGCATTGCGGAAATGCTCCTTCGTCACCACCTGCGAGCAACTGAACGTGAAGAGTACCCCACCCTTGCGGATTCGCTCGAAAGCCTTTACATTGAGCCGCGTGTACCCCTTCAGCGCATTATGCAGGGCAGCGCGATGCTTGGCAAAGGCAGGCGGGTCCAGGATGATGAGGTCGTAGATATCGTCGGCACGGTCGAGAAACTTGAAAGCATCCTCGCAATAAGCCTCGTGCCGCCCGTCGTCGGGGAAGTTCATGCTCACGTTGGCATTGGTCAGCTCAATGGCCTTCGCGCTGCTGTCCACCGAATGCACCAGCCGTGCACCGCCCCGCATGGCATAGACGGAGAAACCGCCCGTGTAGCAGAACATATTGAGCACCTTCTTGTCGCGGGCATATTGCTCCAGCAACCTTCGGTTCTCGCGCTGGTCTACGAAGAAGCCCGTCTTCTGCCCCTTCAGCCAGTCTACATGGAAGCGCAGACCGTTCTCCACGGCCGTGTTGTCGTTGCTACCGCCATAGAGGAAGCCGTTCTCCTGCTCCAGCTGAGCCTTGTAGGGAAGGGTCGTCTCACTCTTGTAGTAGACATGCTCTATGCGGCTGCCCATCACACGCGTCAGCGCCTCCACGATAGCCATCCGGCTGACGTGCATACCTACGCTATGTGCCTGCATCACGGCCGTCTTGCCATAGCAGTCTACCACCAGGCCCGGCAGGTTGTCACCCTCGCCGTGCACCAGTCTGTAGGTGTTGTTCTGCTCGCCGTCGGCTATCCCAATGCTGATGCGCATATCGAGCGCGGCCTGCAAGCGGCTCTCCCAGAAAGCCTCGTCGATGGGCACATCGCGAAACGAGAGCACGCGCACCGTGATGCTCCCTATCTGGTAGTGGCCTACGGCGAGGAACTCACCCTGCTGGTTGTAGACTCTCACGACGTCGCCCTCGCTGATGCCCTCGTCTATTCGCTCTATGGCGCCCGAGAACACCCAGGGATGGAACCGGCGCAGGCTTTCTTCCTTCCCCTTCTTCAGGTAAATGCTATATATATTCTCTTGCATCTGCACGATAAAAATCAGATTTTTCCTTTGATTTTATTTTCGAGTGGCAAAGGTACTACAAATATTTCAGACCGCCAAATTTTATGCCAGCTTTTCAATGGGGCTGTTCATGAAGGGGGAAAAATCAGAACGCAGAGACGCAGAGAAATAATTCGTGCAATTCATGGTCAGAGATAATCTCTGGGGGAGGTGGAAGTAATTATAGTTAATCAGCAAGAATCAGCCCTGATGTGTTACAGTGTTACATTTCTCGAGAAGCCTCCTTTATTGCCAAAAATAATTTCTATATCTATAGATATAGATATAGAGCTTCAGATTGCCTTTTTGCATCATGTGTTTTGGAACTGTAACACTGTAACAAACGCTTCGCTTTTATATTGATTCCAATCAGCGAACCTTGAGTAAAAAACTGTAAAAAATTACAAAAAGTAGGGCGGATGATGTCACAAACGGGGAAGTTGTGTGTACTTATAATAAACGACAATCCACAAGAAGATGACCGCAGATGAGTTTCAAAGAGAGGCGCAACGACTCCGACAGATGCTGATGCAGATGGCTTGCAGCTATCTGGGCAACAGCGACGATGCCGAGGATGCGGTGCAGGAAGCGCTGCTGAAGCTCTGGTCGATTCACGAGGAAGTGCACATGCCGATGGCAGCGCTGGCCCGCGTGGTGACGCGCAACAACTGCCTCATCGCGCTGAGAAGGCAGCAGACGAGAGGCGAAGCGGTGGACTTCAGCCAAATCAAGGCGCAGGAGGCGGCTCTATGGGACACAGAGGACCCGACGACGGAACACCAGAGCCTGGAACAGCTGTTGGAGATCATCGACCGACTGCCCGAGATGCAGAAGCTCGTATTGCGCATGCGGCACTTCGAAGGAATGGAGATGGCCGACATCGCCCGGCTGACGGGCAGTACGGAAGTGACCATCAGGAAGATGCTGAGTAGGGCACGCCTGTCCGTCAGGGCGAGCTATCTGGAAACTTTTGGCGGAAAATACTGAAATGCAAACAGAATGACAGACCCCATGAAGAGAAGAAAGGACAAGGAAATAGAGCAACTGGTGGAGCGGTTCTTCCGGGCGGACACGACGCTGGCCGAGGAACACGAGCTCTACGAATACTTCCAGCGGAAGGACATTCCACAGGAAATGACTGCCCTGCGCGAGATGTTCTGCGGCTTTGCCGTAGCACAACCATCGCCCACGAACGCAAGCGGAGTGCTCCCAACCGCACAGAAGCCATCGCCCACGAACCAGCCTGCCCAGCCAAAAATACTCTCTCGTTGGCATTATGCGGCGGCAGCAGCGGTTGCCCTGCTCGTCATAACAGGCGGTTCGTGGGCTTATCACCTGCATGAGCAGCGCCTGACCCGACTGACCTACGAGGGCAGCTACATGATTGTAGACGGGCAGCGCATCGACGACATCAGCCTGATACAGCCCCAGATAGAGGAAGCTTTGCTGGCCGCCCGGCGCTACGAGGAGAGTCTTTCGGACAATTGACCTTCTTTCTGCCATTCGAGTGTTCTACATCAAACAATCATTCGCTATCATGAAACATTACATCCTATTGCTATCGGCGCTGCTCTGCCTGTCGCATCCGTCGCTCGCGCAGAACAAGATTGACCAGCTGGTGGAGAAGTTCTCTACCATAGGGCACGGCACATTCACCTCTGCCGTAGAGCGCGACCCGAAGACGCGGAAGGTGAAACGCGTGGTGAAAGTGCTGGAGACGCGCGGCGACGTAATCTCAAGCCTGAAGAGTGCCTTCGAGAAACTGCGCAACGAGTCGGGCTACGAGCGGACGGTAACGAGCGACAACACCAGCATATCGTTCTGGACAGAGTCGGAACGACAGCACCGCATCTACTTCCTGAACAGCACGGGGCGCTACTACCCCAGCGGGAAAGTCACGATTATCATTATCTACAAGTAACATCTTTTAAAACAAATTTTACATGAAAAAGTATCTCAAAGCCATCGCCGTGATGGCCATCATCGGCACCACATGGGCCTGCGCTTCTAACAAGACCACCACCACGACCATCACCAGCTATGCGCAGAAAGGCAACGCGGTGGTGAGCCGCATGTACAGCATCAAGGACTTCAGCGGCATCAAGGTGCACGGTGCCTACAACGTCTACTTCACCCAGGGCGACACGTGGAGCGTCCGCGTGGAAACGGAAGAGAAGCAGATGGACCTCATTGTCCTGAGCAAGGAGAAAGGCCAACTGGTCATCAAGACCAAAGAGGGACGATCGGCCTGTTTCCGCGAAACACCGAAGGTATTCATCACGGCGCCCGACCTCAGCAGCGTGGAGATTCATGGGGCGTGCAACTTCTTCGTGGAGAATATGCAGGCCGACAAGCTGACGGTGAAGACCTACGGCTCGTCGGACATCTTCATCGAACAGCTCCGGGCCAACACGTTTCTGGGCGAATGTCACGGCTCGTGCGACATCAAGGCTGTCATCGATGCCATCGACTGCTCCATCAGCGCCAGCGGTTCGGCCGATGCAAAGCTGAAAGTGAAAGCCGACGACCTGACAGTCAAGGCTTCGGGGGCATGCGACATGCAGATTGACTTCACGGGCAAACGGGGCGAGGTGAGCTGCTCGGGAGCGGGTACCATCAACTTGCACACCGACTGCGAATACCTGCATGCACGCAACAGCGGAGCTTCCGACTTCAAGATTTCCGGCACAGCCGACGAAACCCAGATAGAAGCCTCGGGTACGGCCAATATCGACACGAAAGAACTCAATCAGTTCTGAACATTTGTTAATTATCGTTGATTCATTTGCGCGTTTCAATTAAAATGCTTATATTTGCACTAAGTTTATAAACTAAAAGATTTTTGCAAATATGAGCATGACGGAAACACAGAATTTGTGTGGTCTGAAAAGAGAGGATTTTCAGACCACGATCAACGGTAAGAATACAGACCTCTACATTCTGAGGAACAATCAGGGTAACGAAGTGGCCGTCACCAACTATGGTGGTGCCGTGCTGGCCATCATGGTGCCCGACAAAGACGGCAACCGGGCTAACGTGATTCAGGGCTATCCCAACATCCACGAGGCCATCAACAGCCGACAGGCTTACCTCTCGACGCTGATTGGTCGCTACGGCAACCGCATCGCCAAGGGGCATTTCACCCTCAACGAAAAGGATTACGACCTGGCCATCAACAACGGACCCAACTCGCTGCACGGCGGACTGAAAGGATGGAACGCCCGAGTATGGGACGCTATGAAGATGAGCGACAACACGCTGGTGCTGAACTATGTGTCGCCCTACCTCGAAGAGGGATTCACGGGCGAGGTGAAAGTTACGGTGGTCTACACTTTTACCGACGAGAACGAGTTTACCATCGGCTACATGGCCACAACCAACAAGAAGACAATCGTCAACCTGACGCACCACGGATTCTTCTCTTTGCAAGGAATCGGCAACCCGACTACAGAAATCACCGACCAGATTTGTGAGATCAACGCAGACTTCTTCATCCCCATCGACGAGACTTCCATCCCGACAGGCGAAATCCTGAAGGTGGAAGGCACTCCCTTCGACTTCCGAACACAGAAACTCGTGGGTCAGGACATCGACGCCGACAACGAGCAAATCAAGAACGGAGCTGGCTATGACCATTGCTTCGTGCTGAACAAGAAGGAAGAAATGAAGCTGACCTTTGCCGCCCGCCTTTCTGATCCGAAGAGCGGACGCATGATGGAGGTGTACACCACCGAACCGGGAATGCAGGTTTACACCAACAACTGGGGCGACGGCCTGCCAGGACCCGGCGGCACTACGTTCCCGCGCCGCAGCTCTATCTGCTTCGAGTGCCAGCACTTCCCCGATAGTCCCAACCACCCGTACTTCCCGTCGGTGGTGCTCCGTCCCGGCGAACAATACAAACAGAAGACCGTCTATAAGTTCGGGCTTATGTAGAATAGCAAATCAATCATCAATCCGTAAATCGAAATAAATAGTAAATAAATAGTAAATCGTAAATCCGTAAATAGTAAATAAACATGATGGATATCGAATTTGTAAGAAGTCGCTTCATCAAGCACTTCGATGGTAAGACGGGCAACATCTATACCTCGCCCGGACGTATTAACCTCATTGGTGAGCACACCGACTACAACGGCGGTTTCGTATTCCCAGGTGCCGTAGACAAGGGCATTATGGCAGAGATGCGCATCAACGGAACAGAAGATACCGTGATGGCCTACGCTATCGACCTGAAGGACCGTGTGGACTTCCACCTCGACGACCCCGACGGACCCAAGACCAGCTGGGCTCGCTATATCTATGGCATTGCGAAGGAAATGCAGAAGCTGGGCGTTCCCGTGAAGGGATTCAACATCGCCTTTGCCGGTGATGTGCCCCTCGGAGCCGGTATGTCGTCGTCGGCAGCTATGGAGAGTTGCTTCGCCTGTGGCCTGAACGACCTCTTCGGCGAGAACAAAGTGTCGAAGTGGGATATGGTGCTGGCTGGACAGGCTACCGAGCATAACTATTGCGGCGTGAATTGTGGCATCATGGACCAGTTTGCCAGCGTCTTCGGACAGGAGGGAAAGCTGATGCGACTGGACTGCCGCAGCCGTGAGTTCGAGTATTTCCCCTTCAACCCGAAAGGCTACCGCTTGGTACTGATCAACTCTTGCGTGAAGCACGAACTGGCAGGTAGCCCCTACAACGACCGCCGCAACTCGTGCGAGAATGTGGTGCGCCACATCGCCGCCAAGCATCCCGAAGGAAAGTTCGAGACGCTGCGCGACTGCACTTGGGAACAGCTTGAGGAGGTTCGCGCCGAAGTAGGCGAAGAAGACTACAAGCGCGCTCACTTCGTGCTGGGCGAAAAGGATCGTGTGCTGGCCGTTTGCGATGCACTCGTTGCTGGCGACTACGAGACAGTAGGCCAGAAGATGTATGAAACGCACGAGGGTCTGTCGAAGGAATACGAGGTAAGCTGCGAAGAGCTCGACTTCCTGAACGACGTGGCCAAAGAGAACGGCGTGACGGGCAGCCGCATCATGGGCGGCGGCTTCGGCGGATGCACCATCAATCTGGTGAAGGATGAGCTCTACGACCAGTTCATCGCCGACGCCAAAGCCAAGTACACGGCCAAGTACAACCGCGAGGCAAAAGTCTACGACGTAGTCATCAGCGACGGTTCGCGCAAGCTCTGCTAAACCAGTTTCTCGAGCCGTTGCTCCAATATTAGAATGAAAAGAAAAGCGCGAGAGGTTGTTATCCTCTCGCGCTTTTCATGTTTGTTTTCTTACTTTACGTATTCAGTATGGGAAGTACGTTCCTGTCATTTTACTTCACTACGACCTTCTTGCCATTCTTGATGAAGAGTCCGGACTTCGCGGGTTGCTCTATTGGCTGGCCGTCAACAGTGAACCACTTGTCCTGACCGGAGGTCTGAACAGGAGCACCGTCGATGTCGGTAGCTACGTAGGGCAGCGAGGAAAGGATGGCGTTGAACCATTTTGTCCAAGGATCTGCGTCGTAATAGTCTTGGGTGCCTTCTGGGATATAAAGCTCAGAATAGTGATACTCGTCTTTGGCGAAGGCATCGTTGTCGTCGGTCACTTTGCCGTCGGAGTCGAGCAGCACCACATGCGCATTGCGAATTTTCACCTCGGAAAGGCTGTAGCAATTCTGGAAGCAACTGCTGCCAAGATAGGCGACGCTGGCGGGAAGGTCGATGCTTGTCAGGCTCTTACAACAACAGTATTTGCAAATCATTTTATATCAATTACTTGCACTTTAAACGGTAGAAAAGTGATTACGTATAATCTATAGATTTGAGAAAAGACGAACATTTAACGTTTTTAACTTTTTTGAACCACAAATAGCATACAAGTGTGCAATGAATTGATTAAGTCATGGCATTTTATTCTTGAAGTCGTCTTTTCTGGCAATATTGCCCCCTAATGTAAAAAGCAACACATTATTTATATAGGAATGCCATCTATACAACAAGAAAAACGCTATAATTAGCCAATGAAACTTAATTTCAACACTTAAAGTATTGTTGTATGAAAGAAATTTTGTATCTTTGCGGTCGGAAATATTTGTTATCATTCCGACCATAATTTATATACAAAATCAATGGAGA
>ERZ842401.3426-NODE-3426-length-19749-cov-11.248959_pt1 | contig 19749 bp, 18 predicted proteins | sample MGYA00521270_ERZ842401 | MGnify/ENA primary metagenome ERZ842401 (study PRJEB31892, sample SAMEA3878208) | bioreactor metagenome | biome: Moose rumen | place: Sweden | collected 2011-10 | study: EMG produced TPA metagenomics assembly of the PRJEB12797 data set... | reverse complement strand
TATCGGCATTGCGGAAGATAATTTTTGCTCATTTGAGTTTTAGCGGACACCAATATTTTTATTTAGGTGGGGAGGAATTTTTTTCTTCCTCGGATGAATTGTATAAAGTGTGACTATATTTATACAAATAAAGCCTATACGTGCAAAAATATAGACTTAGTTTGTAAAAATATAGTCACAATTTGAATTCTTCGTGCCTATGAAGAAAAAACTGGTCGCGCACGAGCGAAACGAGGTCGGACTTCTTTTCAAAAAGGTGGCACTATGTCGTTTCGTTGTCGTAGGGTGTGTGGCAATAGTGCTTTAAGGGAATGTTTCCTTGCAACACTCCGAGTGCATTCTGCGCCAAGGCAGCGAGTTCGTCCTCACCGGGAAAGACTACAACCGGTGCAAGAAACCCGATGCGCCGTATGATTTCTTCAGTGACGTATTTCACGTGTGCCACACCGCCTGTGAGCAAGATGGCATCCACCTTTCCGCAGAGCACAGCACTCTGTGCTGCAATCTCCTTGGCCGTCTGGAAAATCATAGCGTCAAGCGACAGTCTGGCGTCCCTATCACCATCATTGATACGTTGCATCACTTCTTTCATATCGCTTGTGCCGATGTATCCTTGCAAGCCGCAGGTGCGTGTGACGTGATGGAGCAGTTGTGCCTCGGTATATTCTCCGCTGAAACACAGGCGTATCAGTTTCGACACGGGGAGCGACCCGCTGCGGCTCACGCTAAAGGCTCCCTCGCCGTCGAGGGCATTATTCACATCCACGGCACGTCCGTAGCGATGTGCCGCCACACTTGTGCCGCTTCCCATGTGGCAAATGATAAGTCGCAAGTCCTCGTAGCATCGCCCCACCGACTCAGCATAGCGTCGCGCCACGGCACGCTGGTTGAGTGCGTGCCAGATACATTCTCGAGTGATGTGTGGGCTTCCGCTAAACTTTGCCACGTCTTCCAGCTCTGTAACCACGCCGGGGTCGGCCATCATAGCGGGGCAGCCACAACGTTGCGCTAATTCGTAGGCAAGGATGCTTCCGAGGTTGCACGGGTGCTGACGCGGCGCGTGGCGTAGGATGTGGCACATCGCCTCGTCCACCTCATACACCCCGCCCTCTAAGGGCTGCAACAGCCCGCCGCGCCCCACTACGGCATCGAACTGGAACGGCACGCCGGCCTCCTCCACGGCACGCACCACGAGGTCGCGGCGAAACACGCGCTGCGCGCTGACGCTGTCAAATTGAGAGAGTTCGGCGGCGGTGTGTTGTATAGATTTCTGCAAGAGCGGCTGCACGTCGTCGTACACGCCAAACTTAGTACTCCCCGCACCGGGGTCAATAGCCAGTATTCTCATTGTCTTAAGAGGTCATTAGTATGTTAAGGGCTGCTGTGGCGAGGCTTAGATATTTTGTCTCGGCCTCATCGCCGCGCGAGGTGAGTACGACGGGGTGGGTGGTGCCTTGCAACAGCCCTGCCTGCCGTGCGTGGGCAAAAAAGGTGAGTGTCTTATATAGCGTGTTGCCAGCCTCAAGGTTGGGCATTATCAAGCCGTCGGCCAGTCCTGCTATTGGCGAGTTGATGCCTTTTGTACGCAAGGCCACGGGATCTACGGCAGTACGCACGTCAAGCGGGCCATCAATAATAGTAGTACCCCACAGCCCTGCCGCCGATTGCCGGGAGAGCGTGCGATAATCTGTTGTAAGGGGGAACTTCGGGCTTACCTTTTCAGAGAAATGCACCAAGGCGATGCGTGGTGCGTTGATGCCCAACAGTCTCAGCAACTTATCCATATAGCGCACCTGAGCAAGGCGTTGCTCGGCGTTAGGTTCGGGAATGACAGCCACATCGCCATAGACCAGCAAGCGGTCAAAGCCTGGGATCTCGGCCACGGTGAGGTGCGTCAGCACACTGCCTTGCGGGAGTAGTCCACCCTGCTTGTTCAGCACGGCATGAAGCAAGTTGTCGGTGTGCAACAACCCTTTCATCAACAGGTCTGCCACCCCCTCGCGCACCAATGCCACGGCACGACCCGCCGCCTCGTCCTCGCCCTTTGCAGGCAGCAAACGAATGAAGCGGGAGAGGTTTGCATAAGAGGGATGGGCAACAACATTGGTGGCCTCGCCCACAAACACCGCCTCGACAAAGCCTTGTTCTATGGCCTGAAAAACAGCCTCTACCGTCACAGCATCGGCCTCTCCCGCCACGGCCACGCAAACGCGCCGCGCGCTACGGGAAAGACGCGCCGTCAAGGCAGCAAAAGAACGGATGGGAGTGCTGTCCATCTACTTGAACTGTTTACCGTAAAAAATGATAGACAAACGATTTTTCAATGCCGCGAAGATATACCTAAAATCCCCTTTGCGCAAGTTGTGCCCAAGTTCCCACAGTGAGCGTCGTAGGCGTATCCACGGGTGGTTCCACCCCTGTATCTTATACACCCGCTCGCGGTGGGGAATGTGTTCTATGACGTAGCGTGGGTGGCGCAAGGGAAACTGCATCTCGTAGCGCGGCATAGTAAAGATGCGACGGAGACCGGGTGGCAGATCCTCGGTCGTGCCGCCGAAATGGGTACTCTCGGGAAGTATGCCAATGTTATTCACTTGGTTGCGCTTGGGTACGATAGCCATTTGATTGTTGAGCTGCAAGGCGGCAAAGAAAATACTCTCAAAAAAAGCCTTGCCCGATGCGCGGTGCGAACGACACATCGGCAGGAAGTCCTTGCGCAAGCGACGCTCACGCACCCACCGCTCTAAATCGGCCATTGCCTGTGCATCGTCAAGGAAATTGTAGTGTTCCTCCCACTGCTCAAAAACACGCCGCCACGAGGCCCAGCCCGAGATGCAGAAATTGACGGAGAAGAAATAATCCTCGGCCACATCAGGAGTAACGCCTTCGTTGTTGAAACCCTGTATCATTCCTATGCGAGTGTCGTGTTCGTAACGGTCGAGCATCTCTTTACAAAAGGGGAGGAACGACTGTGTAGGCACATCGTCGTCTTCCAACATCACGAGTTTATCGGTGAGTGAAAAGCCCCAGCGAATGGCATAGTAATTGGACGGGTCGCACCCAGCATTCTTCTCTTGATAGTTGGTATGAACCTCACATTCCCAATCCACCTGCTCGACCACCTTTCGACAAGCCAAGATGTCAGGCATATCGCGCTCGTTGCGTGGGCCGTCTTGATATAAGAAAAGGCGTGCGGGGCGTGCTATACGAACTTGTTTAAAGACTTTCTCCAATACGTCGGCACGGTTGAAGAAAAGGATTAGCAACGAAAGGTCTATCTTTGCAGGGTGTTTCATAAACTATGCCTTTTTTTCTTTACTGCAAAAATATGCAATTAAGGTCGGATGTAAAGCACACGAAATGAAAAAGCGGCTTTATCACTTCGTTACACAAGGAGTTTAGATGGTAATTATAGAAAAAGGAGCGTATCGGAGCATACCTTAACGGTGCTATCCTTATTCCTCACCTGCAAACAAGGGGTCCCAGGCGGGAAGTAGCACGGGGGTTTGGTTGAGTAGGGCGAGCGTAGCCTCGGGTACAAAGCGGCGTTCCACCACGAGGCGAAACATATAGGCATCGAACCAGTCGTCGGTCATAATAAGATGGCCCGCCTTTCCACTTGAAGCCCCCCAGGTGTTCTCCACCTTCCACTTTATGGGCTTGCCATCGGTAGCCAAATCTACCGCCATCAGTGTCATAGCGTGACTGGAAGCAGAAGCGAACGTGCGGATGCGGTCGGCCTTGTTCATAGGAAAACTGGTACCAAAGAGCGTTTCGTAGTCGTAGTTGCTGAGGCTCAACACGCCTGTTTCGCTGTCGTATTGTTTACCCACGTCGCAAGAGAAATACATCATTGTAGAGTCCTTGATGCTGGCAATGGCTATGGGTTTAATGTCTTCCATCGGCAGGTTGAGGAATGTCCAGCGATGGCCGTCATAGACGTGTTGGTCGTAGGCTATAGTATATGTCTTATAATACGGGCGGGAGGGATCGTTCATCAACATCACGTAATTATTCATCAAGTCCCAACCCACATACTCTTGATAGAACGACTGCGGCGTGTATTGCTTCGTCTCCATAGGCGTGCCATCGGCCTTACGGCGTGTCCACGTGAACTGCTGTGGCGGCTCACCGAGACAGAGCGTAAGGATATGATAAACCGTGGCGAGCATCTCTATCTTGCGATTTTGTAGGTCGCCAGGGCGTTTTGTCTTTGCCATCTCGCGCAGTTCCAGCCCCCACTCGCGGAGTTTGAGCGAAAGTATGTTTGACATCCGCGAGGTGTTGTTGGCATTATAGCGTTCGGGCATCACCTCAGCAGGCACAAGGCCATATTTTGTCACCAAGTCCTGCACCCCGCAAAACGTACCGCCATCGGAGAGGGGGTTCTTAAAGAGCCACTCTACGGTACGGTCGTCCATAGGCTTAGCGGCATTGTCGATGATGGCTTGGAGGAAAAGATTGCTCTTCTCCAGCTGGTCGTAGAAGAACACATAGCTCGGCGAGAAGAAGAACTGCCCGAGGCTGAAGTGCTTAATAGCACTGGCGCGCATCACATTAAGGCCGGTAAACAGCCAGCAGCGGCCACTTGATTTTTGGTCGGCAATGCCTTGCGAGGGTACGCTGTTTGAAAAATGGGTGTCGTATGTAGCAGGATTGTCGGCGGTGCGAGCCAATTGGTTGATGGACGTACCGGCCAGAGCATTGCCTAAGGCACGATCCGCAGCAGTGGAGGATGCTGCGCTGCGAATACGTGACAAAACGTCGGGAGAGAGGCTTTGCGACGCAACAAAAAGCGGAAGAACCGATAATAAGAGTGAGAGTGTCTTCTTCATAATTTGTCGTTGTTCGTTTAACAATTAAAGACTGATTGGGGCTTGTTGTATTTTCTGAAAACGAAATTGAAAAGCAGATAAAAGAGCACGCCCGTGATCCAACCGCCGAACACGTCCACCAAGTAATGTGCGCCGATATATACCGTTGCACCGCACAATAATATATATAAGGGAAGCATACCGTAGAACACGGCTCTTTTCTGTTGGTAAAAGAATATCATCAGCACCGTGGCCATTCCTACATGGCTTGAGGGGAAGGCGGCTACGGGTCGTTCACCACCCTCGTGCGCCAGTTCTACGAGGCTATGGAAAAAGCCCGGTACATCGTTGCCCACGATGGCGGCATCGGGGTGGAGATTAAAGTAGTAGCCCAACTCGGGGAAAGGGCCTTGGGCAATATGCGAAGCATCAATGGCACCAAAATAAAACTGCGGCCCAGCCACTGGCAAGAAGAGATAGATTACATAATAGGCAAAGAAGCCTGCCGTTACTACAAAGACCGTGCGCTCGAGTTCCTCTTCCTTACAAAAGAACGGCACGAGGGCACAAAGTGCTATCATCAAGAAATAAGAGGCGTAGCCTGCGTTGAAGAGTTCGCTCCATATCTGCCCTCTCAGCCACAGGCTCATTTCGTACGCAGGCTCACAGCCAAAAAGAGTGAGGTCGGCAGAAGCGAAGAGATGGTCGAGATTGGCAAAATGACGGCTGAACTCAAAAGTTTCGGGATACCACACACTGAGCATCACCAACGGAAAAGCCATACGCAGGAGTTTTGTCCAACGACTTGGCCACATCATATAAAAAGTGGCAAACAAAAAAACACCCGCTACCGCTGCCATACGCAAAGCAATCATCTGCCAAGGTTGCGCCATTCGTTCCCATAAGCAAAGAAGCAACAGGGAGGTAAAAACGACATACAACAGCGTCGCATAGTCAACGAGGAGGAGTTTCTTCATTTAGTGATTAGCCATTTCAAGTTTTAAGGAAGTCTCACACTTTCTTATCATATCCACCTTTCGCGCTTATACCACGCCACGGTTTCCTTAACGCCGCGCTCAAGCGAAAATTCAGGCTTGAAGCCCAGCTCGGAACTGGTGCGCGAGGTGTCGCAGCGCCAGTCGCGTTGTGCCAGGGTATAGTACTTGTCCATATTAAGAGTGGTGCAGCGTCCACGCAGGGAAGCCCATCCACCATTCAACCAACAAACTAAACGCAGAACAAAGAGCGGAGCTGTGATGTGGAGTACGTGCTTCCTACCTATCTCGCGCTGTAGCAAATCGGAAAACGTGCGGCTATTGTATTCCCCGCCATCGGTAAGGTAATATGCCTCACGGCTTTTGCCTCGCGTCAGAGCAAGCAAGGCAGCGCGAGCCACGTCTTTACCATACACAAAAGTGATAACCTGCGGCTTGTAGCCCACAGCAAAGTCGATGCCTTGCTTGATGCTCTTGGCCATCAAGAAATAGTCTTTCTCACGCGGTCCATAGACCCCCGTGGGACGAAGGATGATGTAGTCCAAACCAGTAACCGCCGACAAGGTTTGCTCGGCAGCCCATTTGCTTTTGCCATAATTGCTGTTTGGCGCAGGCTTATCTTTACTCTCGCCCATTACAGAAAGCGAACTGACAAAGACGAAACGTCCACGAAGCGTTTTCGTTTCTGTTAAGGCCTCTGCCAAATGGCGCGTGCCGTCGCAGTTTATGCGGTAGAAATCTTGCATACGCGCTGCCTTCGTCACGCCGGCCAGATGTACGACACCATCGAAGACACCCGCTGCTTGCAGGCTCTCCCTCAAGGATGAAGGATTGCTTAGGTCTAAGGTGATAAAATGGATGCGCTCATCGGTAAGCCATTGCTTGCTTGATGTAGGGCGCATCGCAGCCCACACCTCAGCACCCGCCGAGAGAGCTTGCTCTACCACAAAACTGCCGATAAAACCGCTCGCACCAGTCACTAATATGCGCTTCCCGTTTATTTTCATAGTGCAAAAGTAAGGCAAAGCAACTGCTGTGAAAAACAAAACACATAAGTTTTTATAGCTAACTGCTTAGGATTTTTGTACTTTTGCCATCAAACGTCAAGATCTAAATAGCAGATGTTTTTTCATTTGCTTGTACCGATGCTGAAGTTTCTTCCTGACTTCAAACTATACGTAGCAGGTGACGACCACATTTACTTTGCTGGCCTGTTACGCAAAATCGTTGAGAAAGTAGCTGGAGGACAAGTTAAACTCGCGGCGATTTGCTTACTTTTGCGCTGGAAACGACACACTCCTTTTTTTTAATAACGGAAACAACATACTCCTTTTAATAAATATGGACTATAACTTCACAGAAATCGAAGCCCGCTGGCGTAAGCGGTGGGCAGACGAGAAAGTTTATGAAGTAAAAACAAACGCGAGCAAACCTAAGTACTACGTACTATCTATGTTCCCCTATCCCAGCGGCGCAGGGCTTCATGTGGGTCACCCACTGGGCTACATCGCCGCTGATATTTATGCCCGCTATAAGCGTAACTGCGGGTACAACGTGCTGCAACCGATGGGCTACGATGCCTACGGATTGCCCGCCGAGCAATACGCCATTCAGACAGGGCAACACCCCGCCATCACCACCGAACAAAACATTCGCCGCTACCGCGAGCAACTGGATCTCATCGGTTTTAGTTTTGACTGGAGTCGTGAGGTGCGTACCTGTGACCCAGCTTACTATAAGTGGACGCAATGGGCTTTCCAAAAAATGTTTTCTTCGTTCTATTGCAACCGCTGTGGAAAAGCACAACCGATAGAGATACTTCAGGAACGTCTTTCACAGAAAGGCACTATCGGACTTGACGTAGCCCAGGGAGAACCGCTGGAAATCACCGCCGAGGAGTGGAATGCTATGACAGAAAAGCAACAGCAGGAAGTGCTGATGAATTACCGCCTCGCCTACCTCGGTGAAACAATGGTAAACTGGTGTGCGGGTCTGGGTACAGTTTTAGCCAACGATGAGGTGGTTGACGGGTTGAGTGTGCGTGGCGGTTTTCCCGTGGAGCAACGTAAGATGAAACAGTGGTGTCTGCGTATCTCTGCCTACTCGCAGCGTTTGCTTGATGGTCTCAACACGATAGATTGGAGCGACAGCATAAAAGAAACACAGCGAAACTGGATAGGGCGCAGCGAAGGTGCTGAGATGCAATTCAAGGTGAAAGGGAGTGAGGAAGCCTTTACTATCTTTACCACCCGCGCAGACACCATCTTTGGTGTCACATTTATGGTGCTTGCTCCCGAGAGCGAGATGGTGCAGAAACTCACCACCACTGAGCAAAAAGCATCAGTAGAAGCCTATTTAGAAGAAGTGAAACACCGCACGGAGCTTGACCGTATGGCAGGCAAGAAAGTAACGGGCGTGTTTACTGGCAGTTACGCCATCAATCCGTTTACGGGCGACGAGATCCCCGTGTGGGTGAGCGACTATGTGCTGGCAGGCTATGGCACCGGGGCTATTATGGCCGTTCCCGCCCACGACTCCCGCGACTATGCCTTTGCTAAGAGATTTAACCTGCCGATAGTGCCACTCGTAGAAGGTTGCGACGTAAGCGAAGAGAGTTTTGATGCCAAGGAAGGCATCGTCACCAACTCGCCCGCCACAGGCAAGCAGTCGCTCAACGGCTTTTCGCTCAATGGGCTAACGGTGCAGGAAGCTATTGCCGCCACAAAACATTTTGTGGAAGAAAACGGATTGGGACGTGTCAAAGTGAACTACCGCCTGCGCGATGCTATTTTCAGTCGTCAACGCTATTGGGGAGAGCCGTTCCCAGTATATTATAAAGATGGTATGCCTTATCTGATACCCGAAACGTGCTTGCCCCTGGAACTGCCCGAAGTGGATAAGTTCCTACCCACCGAAACAGGCGAGCCACCGCTGGGCAACGCGAAGAAATGGGCTTGGGATACGAAGTCAAACACTGTAGTAGATAATTCTCTGATTGACTACATCTCAGTATTCCCCCTTGAACTATCTACAATGCCAGGCTTTGCAGGCAGTAGTGCCTACTACTTACGCTATATGGATGCCCGCAACGACAAAGCACTTGTATCCGTTGAGGCCGACAATTATTGGCGCGATGTAGATCTCTATGTGGGAGGCTCGGAGCACGCCACGGGGCATCTTATCTATTCGCGCTTCTGGAACAAATTCCTCTTCGACCTCGGTGTGTCGTGTATGGAAGAACCTTTCCGTAAGTTGGTGAACCAAGGAATGATACAAGGCCGCTCCAACTTTGTATATCGCATCAAAGGCATGAACACATTTGTTTCTTTTGGGTTGAAAGAACAATACGATGTGACACCCATCCACGTAGATATCAGCCTTGTCGGCGCAGGAGACGTATTGAACATAGAGGCTTTTCGCGCTTGGCGGCCTGAATACGCCGAGGCAGAGTTTGTGCTTGAAGATGGCAAATACATTTGCGGATGGGCGGTAGAAAAGATGTCAAAGTCAATGTTTAACGTGTCCAACCCCGACCAAGTGATTGCCCGCTATGGAGCGGACACATTACGCCTTTACGAAATGTTCCTCGGCCCTATCACACAAAGCAAGCCTTGGGATCAAAACGGCATTGACGGCTGTGCACGCTTCTTGCGTCGCGCTTGGAATCTTTTCTTCGATAAAGAGGGCCGCTTCGTCATCACCGATGAGACACCGACGAAAGAGTCGCTGAAGAGCATTCACAAACTCACAAAGAAAGTTTCCGAAGATATGGAAACAATGAGTTACAACACGAGTATCGCAGCCTTTATGATTGCCGTGGGCGAATTGGCTAATCAGAAGTGCCATTCAAAAGAAGTGTTGGAACGCTTTGTGACACTACTCTCTCCCTTTGCTCCATTTGTGGCATGCGAGTTGTGGCAGTTGATGGGACATAACGATTTGGTACTCGACGCTCCTTGGCCTACTTGGGACGAAGCCTATCTGAAAGAAGACACAGTGCGTATGGCCGTAAGTTTCAGTGGAAAAACACGCTATACGATAGATGTCCCCACCGATGCCTCCAACGATGAAGTGGAGCGTATGGCTCTTGGCCACGAGGCGGCCGAGCGATATATGGCAGGCAAGCAACTTGTCAAGGTAATTGTTGTTCCTAAACGCATTGTTAATATCGTACTGAAATGACCACCATAAAAACAAACTATTTCCAAGAGGTACGCGATTACATCTCTATTACGTTCGGCCTCTTTATGTACGCCACGGGTGTGACGTGCTTTCACTTGCCATACCAAATCACCAGTGGCGGAGTGGCAGGTATAGGTGCCTTACTCTTCTATGGCTTTAACTTCCCGCAGGCCTACACCTTCTTTATCATCAATATCTTCTTGCTCATCTTAGCCATCAAAGTGTTAGGCTGGCGTTTCTGCATCAAAACAATCTATGCCGTTATCACACTGACTATTCTGCTTGAGGTGATGCGCCTTGCTATGCTGTCATACGGAGCAGCACACAACGAGTTGGTGCTTTCACCGCAAGGACTACCGCAGATTGTGAAAGACGATGCCTTTATGTCGTCTATACTTGGTGCAGCGATTGAAGGCATAGGCTTAGGCATAGTGTTCTTAAATAATGGCTCCACAGGTGGCACCGACATTATAGCCGCTATTGTCAACAAGTATCGCGACATTACGCTCGGACAAGTGATTATGTTCTTTGATATCCTCATTATCACCAGTAGCGGTTTGTTGCCAGGCGTAGGTATCCCACAAATGCTCTACGGATATTGTACACTGTTTGTGGCCAGCTTCGTTTTGGACTATGTGGTAGATCGCGGACGTCAGTCGGTGCAATTCTTTATTTTCTCGCGCAAATACGATGAGATAGCTGATGCAATCACATCCACCGGGCGAGGCGTAACAGTACTTAGCGGAGAGGGATGGTACACCCACACAGAGCGCAAAGTACTTGTAGTGTTGGCAAAAAAACGCGAGAGCACCAACATCTTCCGCTTTATCAAGAGCGTGGATCCTCAAGCCTTTGTATCGCAGAGCAAGGTAATCGGCGTATTCGGTCAGGGTTTTGACGTTATCAAAGCTAAGGCAAAGAAAACAGAGTAAAAGAAATATGACGAAACTCACTATTGCCGCCCAAGGAGGCCTCTGCAACCGCTTGCGCGTATTGCTCGGCGCACTCGCGTTAAGCGAAGAATGTCAAGTACCGACACGCTTGGTGTGGCATCCCGACTGGCAGTGTGAAGCTTATTTTGATGAATTATTTGAACCAGTAGAAAGCCGATGGTTGAGAGTAGTTACTGGCAGCTTTTTTGACCGTCCGTCTTCCCACAAAGAACTTTATCTGCCACAATGGTTGCGCGTACCTTTCTATCGTAAACAAATCAAGCTCTTTCATCCCGAACGCCACGGTGTCTTGTCAGAGATTGTGAAACAATATAAGAAGGTATATATAAATACTGGCTTTTATATCCACCCCTATTCCACCGCTCATATTCAACGGCTACGCCCTATTCCAGAACTACAGTCACAGATAGATGCTACCGTGGCGCGTTTCCCTAAAAACATTATTGGTGTACACGTGCGCCGCCGCGACAATACGTGGTCAAAAGATGTAAGCACCGATGCGGCCTTTATTAAGGCTATGGAACAGTATCCAGATGCCACGTTTTATATCGCCACTGATGACGAAGAAGTGAAATGGCGACTTAGAGAAGCATTTAAGGAACGCACGTTAACTCAAGAGACAGACGGACGGCGCGACAATGCGTTTAGCATAGGCGACGCAGTGGTAGATCTTTTCTGTCTGGCTCATACCAAGCGTGTGATAGGTAGTTATTGGAGCAGTTTTAGCGATATGGCTGCCGAGATAGGTAACATCCCCTTAGAAGTGGCAGGAAAACCCGAAACAAACAAACAGCTCTAATCCCCTCTATCTTTTTTTTGATTGTTTGAGGCGTAGCACGATGAACACTACCGGCATACCCGCACAAAACGGATTTGACGCTTTCCGCTGGATCGCCGCGCTTACTATAGTGGTGAGCCATTACTGCGTGCTTACGCAGACGAAGGTTTTAATTGTGCCTCCTACCAATGAAGCGGTACAACTTTTCTTTATCCTTAGTGGCGCACTCACCTACCGCAGTTTCGTGGCACACCCCGACACGCTTTCATTCTTCAAACGGCGCGCACGACGTATCTTACCCGCCTACTGGGGGACAATTATAATATGTCTGCTTATAGGTTTGCTCTTTACAAAGATGCCGCTGCGCGAGTTTGTAGTCCATCCTCAAACGTGGTGCTACCTTGCCTGGAACACCATTATGCTTGGGCACATGAATCCCGACTTGCCAGCCACCTTTGTTGACCATGTCCCACCAGCAATGGACGGCGCACTTTGGACAATGAAATATGAGGTGGTTTTTTATCTTCTCTTGCCGCTGCTGATACTGCTCATAACGGGGCGAAAGAAACTGCGCGCACTCCTTATTATATATATATTCCTCACATTAACGCAAATCGCACTGTCTATTATAGACTGGAATGTGCAAAGTGAGACAACCGCCTTGCTCGCCTCTCGCGGCGTGGCACAAGCCACTTGTTTCTTGGCAGGTATTATTGTGAGCGAGGCGTTCCCTATGCTTGTTGCTAAACGTAAGTGGCTATTACCACTAACTCTGGCATTGTGTCTGACAGCAACAATCGCATGGCCCGTATATATCGTATGGCCTTTGCTCTTTGCCACGGCAATAATCTTGCTCGGCACATTGTCGCCCAAACTTGGCATCTGCCGCCGCCTGCCGCCACTTACCTACGAACTCTTTTTAGTACACTTCCCCATTATACAAGCCTCTGTGGAAGCAGGCTTGCCCCAGCATCTCGGCACGTGGCCGGCTTTTGCTGCTTGTTTAGGACTGAGCCTCGCTATGGCCTATTTGCTCCATAGAAGTGTTAAACCTCTTACCAATCCCCGATGAAACCTATTGTCTTTGCTACAAACAACAGCCATAAACTTAGCGAAATACGCGCTATACTCGGTGCGCAGTTCAGCATAAAAAGCCTAAGCGACATCGGTTGCCACGCTGATATCCCCGAGACAGCCGACACTCTTGAAGGCAACGCCCTGCAAAAAGCACGTTATGTGTTTGAACACTACCACACGGCATGTTTTGCTGATGACACCGGTTTGGAAGTGACGGCGCTGAAAGGCGCACCGGGCGTACACACCGCACGCTATGCCTATCCCGACCGACAAGACACCGAGGCGAATACCGACCGTCTGCTCCGCGAACTGCAAGGAAAAGCCGACCGCAGTGCACGCTTCCGCACGGTGATTGCCTATATCGACAACAACGGCGAGGAACATCTTTTTGACGGCATAGTGGAAGGTCATATCACCACCGAGCGTCGGGGAATAGAAGGCTTTGGCTATGATCCCGTCTTCGCCCCCAACGACACAGGACGCACGTTTGCACAAATGGGAGTAACAGCAAAAAACAACATCAGCCACCGCGCACGTGCCGTGGCTAAACTCTGCGATTTTCTGAACAAACACCAGTAATGAGTAAAGGCTATTTGTAAGCCATATTCATCACGGACGGCTTAACACCCCTAACTACTAACAATAAACACCTAAACATTAACCAACAACCATTGCTCGCACTTCGCTTCTTAATCGAAAAGTCAATGGTTAATGCCTACAACGACTATGAGAAAATGGCGTATTGAAGACTCGGAAGACCTTTACAATGTAAAAGGATGGGGCGCAGGATATTTCGGAATAAATAAGGAGGGACACGCCTTTGTGTCTCCTAAAAAAAGTGGCGTGCAGGTTGACCTGCAAGAAGTGATGAACGAGCTTGAAGAGCGCGATGTGCCTGCTCCGGTATTGCTTCGTTTCCCCGATATCCTGGCCGACCGCATAGAGATGACAGCCAACTGCTTCGGCAAGGCACGCAAGGAATATGCCTATCAGGGCGAGCACTTTATCATTTACCCCATCAAGGTCAACCAGATGCGCCCCGTGGTAGAGGAAATCATTAGCCACGGCGCACGCTACAACCTCGGGCTGGAATGCGGTGCAAAACCCGAGCTACATGCAGTACTCGGTGTGAATATGGACAGCGATAGTCCTATCATTTGCAACGGCCATAAAGACCGCAACTACATAGAACTGGCTTTGTTAGCACAAAAGATGGGGAAACGCGTGTTTTTGGTGATAGAGAAACTCCCCGAGCTGCAAATCATTGCACAAGCGGCAGAGAAAATCGGTGTGCGACCAAATCTGGGCATACGCATAAAACTGGCAAGTAGTGGAAGCGGTAAATGGGAAGAAAGCGGCGGTGATGCAAGTAAATTTGGACTCTCGTGCAGCGAACTCCTACAAGCCCTTGACTGGCTTGATGAACACGGACTACACGACTGCTTGCGCCTTATCCACTTCCATATAGGAAGCCAAATCACTAAGATACGACGTATCAATACCGCGCTGCGAGAAGCAGCACAATACTATGTGCAACTCCGTACTATGGGGTGGCAGATAGAGTTTGTGGACTGTGGCGGAGGACTCGGTGTGGACTACGATGGAACGCGATCCAGCAACTCGCAAAGTAGCGTGAACTATACCGTACAAGAGTACGTAAACGACTGTGTTTATAACTTCGTAGATGCCTCCAACAAAAACGACATCCCCCACCCAAACATTATTACCGAAGGAGGACGCTCGCTGACGGCACACCATAGCCTGCTGGTGCTTGATGTAATGGAAAGCGTGCGGCTAAGTGAAATGGCACAAGATTTTCAGCCCAATGAAAATGCCCACCAACTGGTGAAAGACCTCACGGAGATATGGGACAAACTCTCCCCGCGCTCTATGCTTGAGGATTGGCACGATGCCGAGGATATACGCGCTGAAGCACTTGACCTCTTCCGACACGGCATTATCGACCTGCGTACACGCGCACAGATAGAAAGCCTATATTGGAGCGTAACACGCGAAGTAGATGAGCTCTCTCACCATCAAAAACACGTCCCCGACGAACTACGGGCTTTAGATAGTTTGATGGCCGACAAATACTTTTGCAATTTCTCTCTCTTCCAATCGTTGCCTGATGCATGGGGTATTGACCAAATCTTCCCTATAATGCCGCTGGCCAGACTTGAAGAAAAGCCCATGAGAAATGCCACCATACAAGACATCACTTGCGATAGCGACGGCAAAATAGATGCCTACGTAAATCACGACCAACAAAAGACTTATATACCTCTGCACGAAATAAAACCCGGCGAACACTACTATATTGGGGTATTCCTTGCTGGAGCGTACCAAGAAATCCTCGGAAATATGCACAACCTTTTCGGAGATACCAACGCGGTGCATATCTCTGTCGACGAAGAGGACTGGCATATTGACAAAACCATTGACGGGGAGACCGTGGCCGACCTCTTGGATTATGTGCAATACGATCCGAAACGTCTGGTGCGACGGTTAGAAACTTGGGTGACGCGTGCCGTAAAAGAAAAACGTATCACCCCAGAAGAGGGCAAGGAATTTATATCTAACTATCGCAGCGGCCTGTACGGCTACACCTATATAGAATAGTCCTTTCGCGATATTCGCTGTGTGAGAGCGATAAAGTCATCCACGCTCAGTTGTTCTGGACGCCGTGTAAACAAAGGCTCGGCAAGCATAGCGGAGTAGTCCGTGGTGCAGCCGCGTTCGTTATCGAGCTGAGCCAGCAAGCCACGTAGCGTCACGCGAAGCATCTTGCGCCGCTGGTTGAAAACAGTCTTCACAAGTCTGCGATATAGTCGTTCGTCGCAACCGGCTTCCGTACGGGCGTTACGTATAAGACGTATCACAGCACTACGAACCTTAGGCGGTGGGTTAAACACCTCGGGCTCTACCGTGAAAAGATATTCCACGTCGTACCACATCTGTACCAACGCACTCAATATGCCAAAAGCTTTTGTGCCTGGTTGAGCCGCCAAACGCTCTGCCACTTCTTTTTGCACCATTCCCGTACAACACGGAATAAGATCGCGGTACTCCGCTACACGAAGAAAAATCTGCGAACTGATATTATACGGATAATTCCCCGTTAGCACAAACGGTTCACCAAAGGTACGCTCAAGGTGCATCTTCAAGAAATCATCAGGTATGATGTCCTCGTCGGCCAACTGCGGAAAATGCTGCAAGAGATAGGACACACTCTCGTTGTCTATCTCTACCACACGCAGCGGCCTCCCTTTCTCCAACAAGAACTGAGTGAGTACACCCGTACCAGGCCCCACTTCTAAAATAGGCAGGACAGGACAAGCATCAACCGTGTCGGCAATACGACGGGCTATGCTAAGATCACAAAGAAAATGCTGACCTAACGCTTTCTTCGGACGAACGTAGCGCATGAAGAAAATTATTGTTCTTCACCGAAGTTGAGTTGCGCCTCTACGATAAGTTCCAAATCATCTATCGCAAACTCGGCATTATATTCCTTACGCGCCTTAGCGGCTATATGCTCTGCGACGGCTTCAAGGTCTATGTTTACATAGCCTTCATCATCGGCTTCGGCATCAAGCACACCGCTTTCGGCAAAATACTCTTCCGCTACATCAAGAATATAATAAAGGTCGTCCTCTGAGAAACGCGCTACAACGTCTGCAGGCAGATGCTCTTGAATATACGCAACCAACTGAGCATCCTCTTGGGCATCAAGCAATAATTCTTCGTCTATATTCATAAGAAAAGGTGTTGGGGCAGAGATTTCGTTGCAATTTTTCAATTATGCCAAAAGGCTCTCAATCTTTTCTACCAAAGAATTCTTAGGAGCTGCGCCAACTTGTTTTGCTACAGTTTCGCCATTCTTGATGAAAAGCAACGTCGGAATGTTGCGTATCTTATACTCCATAGCTAAATCCTCGCAAGCATCTACATCAACCGACACGAATTGTACTCGTCCAGAATACTCGGTATCAAGTTCCTCCACAATAGGAGCAAGCATGCGGCAAGGACCGCACCAGTTGGCATTAAAATCCACGACAACAGGCTGTTCAGCCTTCAAGACTTCCTCAAAAGCCGCTACAGAAGGGTTGGTAATCATAAGGAAAGGGAGATTTAGATAATTAGATAAAGTTCTTTTCACTATCTTATGAGCAAATGACGTGCCAAACCTGCTTCCGCGCTTTCCGCAATGAAACACCCGCATCATAGTTTCGTAATTATGGCCAAGAGTGTCCTAAATAATTTTTATTGCCGCCCGCTAAAAGTTATTTTGAGCGAAATAAAAAAATGCACCTTCTTTTTGGTCATAAAGTAAGAGTAAGAACTACAGTAAACAATATGCAAACCCGTATGAACATAGTGTTTGTGCGGGTTTGTTGTTCTAATACAGCCCTCTGGGGACGCAGCCTCTGGGAGCGCAGGCGGCTCGCCTGCATATAGGAGCGACAGGCATCCTCGCCTGCACGATTTTGCACGCCATCCGCGTGCGCTCCGATAGCCATCTCGCCCGCACAATCTTCTTTTGCATACCTTATTTGCCGCGTTTACATTTAATGGGCGCGATGTCTGTTGAAATCAGAAGGTTCAAGAGATTTCAGGCCTCTTTTTGGCAAAGTATCCAATAGTAATTATATCAAGAAAATGCTGTACCTTTGTGCCATAAACAACGATAAATAGACATAATGGCACAGGACATCAATCGGCTAAAGGTGGTTTTAGCCGAACAAAAGAGGACGAATAAGTGGCTGGCTGAGCAACTTGGCAAAGACCCAACATCGGTGAGAAAGTGGTGTACCAATGCATCTTAGCCCAGTTTGGAGACCCTGGTGGAAATCGCCAGGAGTCTCAATGTGGATGTGAAGGATTTGCTTTGGTCAACAAAAGAGCGATAAACAAACAGCTGAAAATATGAGACTACCAATCAACATAGAAGAACTTCTGAACGGACGAGCTGTAGAAGGCGACCGCATTGAATACAAGACCGGCTGGAACCCCGATGCTATCTACCGCTCCATTTGCGCATTCGCCAATGACTTCGACGAAACAGGTGGAGGCTATATCGTGGTGGGAGTTAAGGAAGAGAACGGCCATGCCATAAGACCTGTTACAGGCATTGACACCAATCAGATAGAACCTATCGAGAAGGATATGGTGGGTTATAACAACCTGATGCGCCCGTACTATCAGCCGAGATTGTATATTGAGGAAGCAGACGGAAAGACAATTCTCGTCATCAAGGTTTCTCCCGGTGAGCGCAGGCCATACAAAGTGCCTGACCAAATAACGGCCAAGCAGAAGACATATAACTACTACATCCGCTACAACAGTAGCAGTATTGTTCCGAAAGACGAATACGAGCGTGAACTGATAAACCTCGCCAATCGTATGCCCTTTGATGACCGTGGAAACGACGACATCAAGCTGACGGATATATCGCCATTGCTCCTGCATAACTACCTCGTGAAAGTGAAGAGTAGCTTGGCTGACATCTCACTGACCGACCACATAGAGGATGTACTGGAGCAGATGGACTTATTAGAGATTGTGCCAGAAGGATGGCGCATCAGGAATGTGGCAGCGATGATGTTTTCGGAACGCCCTGACCGTTTCTTCCGTCAAGCGCAGATAGAGATAGTTATTTTCCCTGAAGGTAGAGAACGGAATCCCAATAACCTGATAGAGGTGAAACCCATCAGGGGCAGTGTGCCGCAGATGATAGAGAAGACGTTAAGCTACCTCAACACCAATATCATCAAGAAACAGATTATTAAGCCCAAGGACAGGGCGCAATCCATAACATTCTTCAACTACCCCTATCAGGCTTTGGAAGAAGCTGTCGTCAATAGTCTGTATCATAGAGATTGGACGATACGGGAGCCGGTTGAAATCACCGTAGAACCAGAGCGCATATCTATTCTCAGTTTCTCTGGCCCCAACCACACCATCCCGATGGAGGCTGTCCAGAAAGGCATATCGCTACGTTCACGTCGCTATCGCAATCGTCGGCTCGGGGAATTTCTAAAAGAACTGGAACTTACCGAAGGCCGAGCTACTGGCATCCCTACTATTCAGGATGAACTAAAAGACAATGGGTCGCCACAGGCAACCATTGAGACGGATGAAGAACGTACTTACTTCCTGATAGACATTCCGTGCCACCCAGCTTTCATAAAAGAACAGTTCGTACAGAAAAAGGATGGCGTAAAAGGTGGCCCAAAAGATGACCCAAAAGAAGTCTTAAAAGAAGTGTCTGATAGACAAGGTTTTATCTTACTTCTCATAAAGGGTAATGGCCTGATAACGATTCAGGAAATGTCCCAAAAGATAAAGGTGTCGGAAAAAACTATTAAGCGAGAGCTGGCTGTACTTCAAGAAAAAGGAATCTTGAGCCGAGAAGGTGGTCGTAAGGAGGGCAAATGGGTTATCATTAACAAGAAAGAATAAGTGGCCAAAGTAGTTCCTTATAACGATTTCCGTATTGCTTGCGTAATTGGCTATCGAAACTTTCGCCAAAAAGCTTGAGTACAGGCCCGGCGACCTCTACACCAGGATAAATGAGCATATCATAGATGAGCATACCGAAAGTGCCGAGAAATAGGGACGTTAATGCCCTTTGGCGAAAGCATTCAAGATAGTTTTTCAATGTAATTCGCACAACATATTTGTGCCACGCATTCCTAACTTATGATACTCATATATGGTTAGGTTCGAGGAGGTGAAGTAAGAGTAAGAACTACAGTAAACAATATGCAAACCCGTATGAACATAGTGTTTGTGCGGGTTTGTTGTTCTAATACAGCCCTCTGGGGACGCAGCCTCTGGGAGCGCAGGCGGCTCGCCTGCATTCTCTTGCACGCCATCCGCGTGCGTTCCGATAGCACACCTCGCCCGCACCATCTTCTTTTGCATACCTTATTTGCCGCGTTTACATT
>ERZ842401.3425-NODE-3425-length-19751-cov-5.558438_pt1 | contig 19751 bp, 12 predicted proteins | sample MGYA00521270_ERZ842401 | MGnify/ENA primary metagenome ERZ842401 (study PRJEB31892, sample SAMEA3878208) | bioreactor metagenome | biome: Moose rumen | place: Sweden | collected 2011-10 | study: EMG produced TPA metagenomics assembly of the PRJEB12797 data set... | reverse complement strand
CTCCGAGCTTGACCGCACAATGTGTTTCGCACACCGCCAAGTCTCCGACTTGTCTATTAATACACTTATTGCCCAGCTCAAAAACACATTCTTAACTTGCCCCCACCTTTTTGCGCCTGAACCGCACTTTAATTAAACGAATTACAACTAATAGACTCTCATTATTGCGGCATGGTTGTCAATTCCTGCGTAAAACAGGCTTTTTGGACAAAATGCTCACGCTAGTCAACTTTATTTTCAAACAAAATCAACAAAGAGCAACAGCATCAAATTTGATTAAGTGGAAGTTTTAGTGTATTTTTGCACATGTTTTTTAAACGATTATTGCTATGAAGACAAGATTATTTGCATTGATAGCGCTTGTGGCGACAACGTTTGCCACTGTGGCACAAGTAGATGAGTCAACTCGTGAGGGCATGAGACGCCTGTCATGCACCAGCATCATGGTGGGCAAGAACGCCAGCACCGACGGCTCGGTGATAACCTCTCACACCTGCGACTCGTGGTACCGCACATGGATGTCGATGGTACCCGCACGCGACTATGAGCGCGACACGGTGACCGCCATCTACGAGGGACGCATGCACACGCAAGCGGCGAGCGACAGCACCAAGATGTATGTGAAGGGCACCATCCCGCAGGTGCGCCACACCTACCGCTATCTTGACACCGCTTATCCTTGCATGAACGAGAAGCAGGTGGCAATGGGCGAGACAACCATTGGCGGCCGCGACACGCTGGTCAACAAGGCAGGAATGTTCTACATCGAGGAGCTGCAGCGCATCGCCCTTGAACGCTGCTCCACCGCGCGTGATGCCATTAAGACAATGGGCAGCCTCGCCGAGAAGTACGGCTACTGCGACGGCGGCGAGTGCCTCACCGTTGCCGACCCCAACGAGGTGTGGATATTCGAGATTTTCGGTGCTGGTCCTAAGAAGGTGGGCGCTGTGTGGGCGGCAGTGCGCATCCCCGACGACGAGATTGCCGTCTCGGCAAATATCTCACGCATAGGCACCCTCGACCTCGACGACAAGAACCATTACATGGCATCCGCCAACGTCAAAGAAGTCGCCCGTCAGCTCAAACTGTGGGACGGCAAGGAGGAGTTCAACTTCTTCAAGGCCTATAGCGGTGAGAACTACTTTCACGAGAAGAAAAACTACAGTGTGCGTGAGCATTACATCATGAACGCCCTCGCACCATCGCTCAACCTGAGCGACACGGTGGAGTGGCTGCCGCTGAGCGTGAAGCCCGATGCCAAAGTAAGCCCCGAACAGGTGATGCAGCTGCTGGGAAGCTACTATGAGGGTACCGACAAGAACCTTAGCGGACGCCACCTCATCCCTAACCCCAAGCGCAAAGACAAGAAGGGCAACCTTGTGGAGAACGAGCCCGACAGCATAGTGTCGCCATTCAGCAACCCCTGGATGCGCCCCGACGAGATAAACATGTACTACGCCATGGGCGACTCGGCGATGAAGAACATACGCACCGTGAGTGTGCCTTGGAGCGCTTACAGCACCGTCATCCAGTGCCGCTCTTGGCTCCCCGACGAGATAGGCGGCGTGGCATGGGTGTGCCTCGACAACCCCGGCGAGAGTCCGCGATTCCCTATCTTTGCTGGCACCACCAAGCTGCCTCAACTGCTGCAGGTGTGCGGCCAGCACAGCGACCGCGACGATGCCGCCCTGTGGCACTATCGCAAGGCCAACCGTCTCGCCACCGTGCGATGGGGCAAGTTCCGCTCTATGATTGAGCCGCAGCGCGACTACTTCATGGAAAAAGGACAGCGCGAGCTGCCCTACGTGCAACAGATGTGGCAGCAGCTTAAAGCCAGCGACCCCGAGAAAGCCCAGACCATGCTCAACGGATACGTCGCCGACTTCTTCGGTGCCACCATCCTCCGCTGGGACGAGCTAGCCCGCACCCTCTGGCGACAAAACTGGACAGGGTTTTAAATAATGCATAATTCATAATGCACAATGCATAATTTTGCCGACTTCGCCGGAAATTGAGTCGAGTTCAAATACCATTGGGACCGCACACCACTCTTCGCGTGACTTATGCTTTTGAATCTCCTCGAGCTAAAGGTTAGAGAGTCTAAGGCTCTAAAATTTATATGTGCTTTGCACTAAAATTTTTTTTAGCGCACTCGGACTGCCCTCTCCAATTTTATCAGACCCTGAATTAATGGACGAAAATCAGGAAAAATTTGTGTGATTCAATTCTGATTAGTAAATTTGTAGATTTAAAGACAATTCAGCAATTTTGCATTGCTGAAGAGTGATAATAATAGTAACTTATTATGGCAGATAGATCATTGCCAATAGGTTTTGTTCTGAGGACAAGTGACCGTGATTATGTCGTCATGGATGTGCTTGGAAAGGGTGGTTTTGGTATCACTTATAAGGTGAAGTCGCGAGTGAGTGTAGGAAATATCGCAATTGACGCTTTTTTTGCCATTAAGGAGTTTTTCCCAGACTTCTGCTGGCGCAGTAGTGACCATGCCACTGTGCTAACTCCTCCCACCAAGACCGACGAGATAAATGAAGGTCTTGAAGACTTCATCGTTGAGGGACAGCGATTGCAGCAAATCTGCAAGTTGAACCCCAACATCGTGAACGTTAACGAGGTGTTCCGTGCCAACGGCACCGCCTACTATGTGATGGAGTACCTCTCGGGTGGCGACTTGCGCAAACTCATAAAGGAGAACGGAGGCGGCTTCTCGGAGGCGACGATGATGAGCATTCTCACTCCTGTGGCAAGTGCCCTGAAAAGCGTGCATTCCAACATGATGCTGCACCTTGACATCAAGCCCGACAATATTGTGATGCGCAGTGGCGACGACGATACCCCCGATGTGCCTGTGCTCATCGATTTTGGCATCGCGGTGCATTTCAAGAAAGATGGTATCCCCACCACTAAGCACCCTTCCAAAGGATACACGCCTGGATACTCATCGGCCGAGCAGTATGAAGGCATAAAACGTTTCGACCCGCGTCTCGACATCTATGCCCTTAGTGCTACCTGCTACTATATGCTCACAGGCCATGACCCCAAGAGTGCTTCCGAGATAGAAGCTGACGATGTTAAAAATGAGCTTGAAGGGCGCGCCAGCGAACGCACCGTGAAAGCCATTACACAGGGACTAAGCAAAGACATTGGCAGTCGTCCTGCAACCATAACACAGTTTATGAAGCTCTTCAAGGAGAGTAATGCCCTGCCCGTGGGAGCCATAGTTAAAGGTCAGTACCAGAACTGTATGATTTTAGGGGTAATGGAGGAAAACGAGTCTTTTATCCACTACAAAGCCACTACTGCAAGAGAAGATAAAGAGACAAATATTACTACACAAGGAACAAAGAGAACGTTATATGACTTGTGGGAATATTTCGTGCCAGGAGTCCACAAGCGGCAGCAATCGGGAGAGGTAATCGCCATGTATGGCGAGCGGTGTCCGGCATGGACTCTGCCTAACAAACTCGCAGGATATGCCGCTGCCAACTATGGCTATCGCACATCACCTCAAGGCATTTTCGAGACTGAATATTTCCACAAGGGCACGGAATATCTAATTGTAAGGCAGGGATATAAACCCACCCCCAAGTGGATAAAGTATTTACAATCGCTGTGGCACAAAATTAAAAAACCGTTGCTCATCACCGTTGGAGGATTAGCTCTGATTGCAGCGTCTGGATGGCTCGCATTCACACTGATAGATAAAAAAAAGCAGAAGCATATTAAGGCAAGCACTAGTTGGCAGAGGGAAGATGAGGACTGGGAGGAAGATGGATTAGAATCAAATAGTCAATCAATAGACTATGAAAACTATAATGATGCACTGCTCGAAAAAGCCCAAAGCGGAGATGCTAAGGCGCAAAATAGCTTGGGTGAATGTTATTATCATGGCCACGGCGTGACTAAGGACTACAGCGAGGCGGTCAATTGGTTCCGCAAAGCGGCACAACAAGGAAATGCCGATGCGCAATTCAAATTGGGGGCTTGCTATGAAGAAGGTCTCGGTGTGACGCAGGACTATAACGAAGCTGTGAAATGGTATCGCAAGGCGGCCGAGCAAGGATTTGCCGCTGCGCAAAAAAGTTTGGGGGAGTGTTATGAATATGGCTATGGTGTGGCAAAAGATATAAACCAAGCTGTGGAATGGTACCGCAAGGCAGCGGAGCTGGGATATGCCGATGCGCAAGACAGGTTAGGATATTGCTATTATAGTGGTGAAGGCGTGACGCAGGACTATAACGAAGCTGTGAAATGGTTTCGCAAGGCGGCGGAGCAGGGATATGCCCCAGGGCAACACATCTTGGCTGATTGCTATGAAAAAGGCAACGGAGTGACAAAAGATATAAATCAAGCCGTGGAATGGTACCGCAAGGCAGCACGGCAAGGGCAAGGAAATGCCCAAGATGCCTTGAAGCGCCTGGGCTACTCGTGGTAGCCACTCTGAAATAATTGATGGGAGGGTGCATTTGTTCAATATCCCACATTCAGTTACCCTATTAATCTCCATCGATGTTTCGTGGCAAGAATTTACATAATGGTTCTAAGTATTTGGCATCAAGGTTCCAATGTTTATGAACTGTATAATCGCGTTTCTTGAATTGAGCCTTTTGTTGCTCTTTGTCTGATTTTCCTAATAGAGCACATAAATAAGCATAAATTTTTGCTTTCTTCCCAGGAAGCGTCATTCCAATTATATTGAAATTAGCCTGTTTTTGTCAATTATTGAATTTGATTTTCAAGGAATTTGCAAAAATACAAACAAATTAGTTAGTAAATAAATTATAGACTGGTGATTTTGACATAATAAAAACTGATAATTACTAACTTACAACTCACGACTTGTGAAATATTCAAACTCGTCGAAGTTTTTGACTCCCATTTCTGTGAGTAGGGAGTAGCTGCGGTTGATGTCGGCTTGGGTGTTGTGGTTGGGGATGTGGGGGAGGCGCACGATTACTTTTTCTGCCATGCCGTCGTGCGACATTAGCCATCGCAGGTTGTCGAGCACTTGTGCGTTGTCGCGGGTGGTGTAGCCCTTGTAGATGGCAGGGTTAGTGTCTTTTATGTCGATGAAGTATTCATCGATGTGCGGCAGCACGCGCTCTAAGTGCTTGCGGTCCACATTTAGCGAGGTCTCGATATTGACTTTCCACTCTGGCACTTTCATGTGGCAGAACTCGTCGATAAACTCGCTGCGCAACAGCGGTTCGCCTCCGCCGAAGGTCACTCCACCGCCAGTGGCGAGGAAGTAGAGGTTGTCGAGCAGCAGCTCGTTGAGCAGGTCGCCAGTGGTGATGGTGCGCCACACCTTCTCTGGGTCAAGGCACTGGGGGTTAAGGCAGTAGCGGCATCGCAGTGGACAGCTGTGGAACGCCACAAGCGTGGTCACCCCCTTGCCGTCGGTGGCAAGCCGGTGACGCACAATTCCGATAAGAGGTGCCGATAGTTCTTGCTTTGCCACGTTCCTCGATTTATTCTATCCCGTAGGTGTTACCGTTCTCATCTACAGCCACTTCGCCCATCACTTGGATTTCCTCATCGTCATCTTCGTCGCTTTTAGAGGCGATGCAGTTTTCGTCGCCGCCGCGCAGAGGGGTGAAGTTATGGATAGTGTCATCCTCTGAAACGGAATTAAAGAACGACTCGTCAACACCACCTGCAATGATATTACCTGATTCGGTTGAGCATTCCTCCGACTCATCCGAAAGGTCTAAAGAATAGTGCTTGTGGTGATGGCACGAGGTCATGGTGCCGAGCGCCAGACTCAGTCCTGCGATGGCAACCGCTTTACCCAGAGCCTGGCGGTTGCGCAGCTGCTTCTCGAGCCACCGCATCTCACTTTCGCACTTGGGGCAGGTGCCTGCGCAGTCGCCCTCGTGGTGGCACTCGGTGGGGGAGTAGTCAATCTCGTTGGCAACGGCGATGTCTCGCCTGATGGCCTTCAGTGTCTCACATATTTTCTTGCCTTTTCTCATGAATTTATGGTTTTGTAAGAATTAACGAACTCTCGAATAGTCGAATGCTCGAATAATCGAACGCTCGAATACTCGAGAGGTCGAATATTGGATTAGAAAATTTCTATTGCCTTGTCAGCTATTCTCCTTGTTCGCTCGTTTGCTCAGGATTTGAGAAATCGTAGATAAACTCCACTGGGATGAGTTTCCAGGAGCGCACTATCGCGCCGTAGAGGCGTGCGGGGAGGAATGGTGGCAAGTTTTTCACTGCACGCAGCGCCTCTTGGTCGAAGATGTCGGCTGTTGTAGTCTTCTCTATTACGGCGTCGCTGATGGTGCCGTCGCGCTCCACTAGGGCTTTGACGATGCAGCGTGCCTTGATTGTTCCACTAACTTCCTTGATTGGCTCCAGTATCTCGTCGGGGATATATAGCTGGTCTTTGATAAGCAGGTTCATTGCCTCGTCGCCGTCGGGGAATCGAGCCTCGATATCAACATCGGTATAGATGGAGTCGATGTTGAGTTGGCCGGTGTTGCCCACAATACCTGATGTTAGCTCTCTCACGATAACCTCTCTGCCGTCTTCGGTGATAATGGTGTCGCCCTCTGCCACAAATTGCGAGTTGATAGCTGGCGCATTGCAAGTAGAGTCGTTTTCAGTTTTTTCGGGAGGCATAGGTATCTTGCCTCTCACGGGTTCTTCTTTTTCCCGTTTTCTCTGCTCTTCGAGCATTTTGCGCCTCTCCTCTTCGGCCTTTCTCCTTGCTTCTTCTTCCTTATTAGGAGGTCTTCTCACCACACCGGCAGTCCGCCTCTCGTCAGGTTTCTTTGGCTTTGGAGCTTCCGTTTTTCTTTTTTGTCCCCCACTGGTTGGCGATTGTGCGGCGGCGCTTGTGGCAAGGCTCAGTGCCATGCTCACGCCCGCGATGGTCACCGCCTTGCCTAAGGCTTTGCGGGTGCGCAGCTGTCGCTCTATCCACCGCATCTCACTTTCGCAGGCAGGGCAAGTGCCGGCGCAGTCGCCCTCATGGTCGCAAGGAGTGGGGGTGTAGTCTATCTCGTTAGCACTCGCTATCTCGCTGCGGATAGCCTTGAGTGTGTTGCAAATGTGTTTACCTTGTTTCATAGTAGTTTGTCGCTTCACTAGTTTGCCGCTTCGCTGATTATTAATCTGTTTAAAAGAGATCTGCCTTAATTGCCTAAAAGTATTTCATATACTTTTGTCACGTCGCCGGCGGTGATGTTGCCGTCGCCATCTACGTCGCCGTTGATGAGGTTGGTAGTGTCATTGTTGAGCAAGTAATCGTAGAGTGCTGTCACGTCGGCAGCGGTGACATTGCCGTCGCCGTTCACATCGCCGTAGATAGCCACAGGAGCTGTGCCGCTGTTATATACAAAGGAGATTACATTGCCATAGGTGGTGTTGGCGGCTCCGCTCTCGGTGTTGTAGCTGGCTCGGGCGCGGGCATAGTAGGTGGTGCCGTCAACCATGAGTTTGTTGTTCACCTTTATTTCGCCAGCGGGAAGTGTAGTGTGATAGGCAAAGTCGCGCACTGTCTCCACAAAGCGTGTGCGTCCCCAAGTGGTGGCACTGGTCGAAATCTCGATAGTGTAAGAAACTGCGGCCTCCTGACGGTCAACAGTCACATACTGGTCGCTGTAGAGCGTGCCGCCAGCCGTAGGTATGGCGAAGGTGGGAGGAGTAGCCTCTAGATAGGCGGTCTTGAAGGTGACGGTGCCAGTCTCGCGGTAGTTGCCGTTGTCAATCATGTGAACGCGCATATAATAATATGTGCCTGGTACGAGGGTGTATTTGGGGATGTCGAGTTCGCCGGTCGATGAGGTGCCCGAGAAGACGATATTGCTGAACTCGTCGTCGGTGGCAATCTCAAGGGTCGCCTCGGCACTGGAGCCGCCGGTGAGCCACTGGGCGGTGAACGATGGGTGAATGTTGTCCTGATTGTTCTCAGGAGAGATTATGGTGAACACCTGTGGCGAGCACCAGTGGGTCTCGCTCACACCATCCTGATAGCCCTCGGCGCAAGCGCGCACTCGCCAGTAGTAGTTGCGAGGCAGGAATTCGCCGAAGGCACTTGAGGAGATGCTGGTGGCGGTGGTCGTCAGGCGACGCACGTCGCTGAAGTCCTCGTTGGTGGCAAGCTCAATCATGTAACCTTGAGCGTTTGGCACTGCCTCCCAGCTCATGGTGAACGGGTCGGGGACGAGAGCACCGTTCTCGGGAGAGAGCAGCACGGGAGCGTCGAGCTGCTGGTCGGCGGGTGGGATAAGGAATGCCGGCTCAAACTCGTTGTCGGTGCGGTCAACGGGACACACGGCGTAATAGTAGCCGAATCGCACGTTGTCGGGGATGGCATAGCTGGTAGTGTAGCTCAAGTCGAGCAGCATCTCTGCCTCTTTGTTGAACTGAGAGGGTTCCACGCTGTTTGGCACGGCATAGATGGAGTATTTGTAGTTGTCAAAGCCGTTCCACGTCAGCACATGGTCTTGGCTGGTGAGGTTGGTTACCACGCCAGGGTCGGTGCCCGGCTTCCAGGGCATAGCCGGAGGCAGGGCGGGACGGGTGAAAACCTTGCGCTTGAGGTAGGTGGCGAGCTCCTCGCGGTTGCCGGTGCGGTAGAGGTACTTGCAGCTATAGAAGATGGCACCCGGCGCGCCGTCGAAGCTGTAGTCGCGATTGAGCTGCACCTCGTTGGCATATTCCTCGTGGTTAAGCTCGGTGCTCTGGCTTGTCATCCCCGAGATGGAGTTAGAGACAAAGAGCTGACGGTCGAAATAGTCGCACACCTGGTTCCACCAGGGCACAATTTTGCTGTAGTCGGCGGTGGCGCCAATCTTCCAATAGACCTGTGGTGAGATATAGTCGATGGTCTTCTCGTTCAGCCAAGCCAGCGGGTCGCTGTAGATGGTGTTGTACTGCCAGTCGCTGCCGGCGGGGCAAATGGGCAGGCCGTAGCTGGGAGCCGAAGTTCCTGCCACGCCGGCGGGCGAGATGCCGAAACGGATGTCGGGGCGTGTCTCCTGTATCATGTTATAGACGGCGCGCACCATGCGGTTCACATTGGCGCGTCGCCAGTCACCGAATGTCATGTCAACATTGGAGTCGAGCCACTCCTGGTAGTCGCCGGCGTCGCTGCCGCTGGGTATGCCGTCGGGGTAGAAGTAGTCGTCGTAAAGAATGCCGTCCACGTCATATTTCGTGATTATTTCCTTACACACGTTCACAATGCGTTCCACGGTCTCGTCGCGTGCCGGGTCGAGCACCACATAGCTGCCGGCACTCAGCAACAGTCCCGACGCGCGCAAAGCCATGTCTTGTGGGTTGCCGGCGGCGTCCCATTGGTCAATTCCGTTGCTGCTGTAGCGGTAGGGGTTGATCCAGGCGTGGCACTCCATGCCTCGCTGGTGGCACGCCTCCACGGCATAGGCGAGCGGGTCCCAGGTGGGCACTTGTCCGCGGGTGCCGGTGAGGTAGCTCGACCAAGGCTCGTAGCTCGACTCATACATGGCGTCGCACATCGAGCGCACCTGGAAGTTGACGGCGTTGAAATTGTTGTTCTTGAGCGAGTCGAGCATGCGGTCGAGCTGCGCTTTCTGTTTCGCCTCGGCATTTACGCCATAGGCTTGTGTCTCGGGCCAGTCGAGGCACCACACAGTAGCCACCCATGCCGAGCGAAACTCGTGCTTTGGCACGGTGTAGGTAAACGAAGCCGCCTGCATCGCCATGCCGCACACAAGCAGCAGGGTCAGCAAGACATTGAAACGTGATAATTTTTTCATAGTAGTTATTATTTAGTAAACAAGTAAACAAGAAAACAAGAGAACAAGAAAACAAGAGAACAAGTAAACAAGAAAACAAGAAAACAAGAGAACAAGAAAACAAGAGAACAAGAAAACAAGAGAACAAGAAAACAAGAGAATAAGAGAACAAGCTGACGAGACAATAGTTCATAGTTTACAGTTCATAGTTCACTATTATCAGTTATCAGTTCTTAGTTCTTAGTTCTTAGTTTCACTAATCCCTAATCAGTGCGAAGCGCCAACTAATCACTAATATCTAATCAGCGCAAAGCGCATTCTCTTGTTAACTTGAAAACTTACAAAGTTACAAACTTTTTTTGAATAACTATGAACAAAGTGCAAAAAAAAGAGGCAAGCTATTTAGAAGCTCGCCTCTTTAAGGGGTTTAGTTGTGGTGACTAATGGCGTTTATTAGTTACCAATAAGGATGTTGTAAACAGCGGTTACGTCACCGGCAGTGATGTTGCCGTCACCATCCTGATCGGGATTTACAAGGGCTGAATTGTCGTTGTTAAGCATCCAGTTGTAGAGTGCTGTCACGTCGGCAGCAGTAACGAATCCGTCGCCATCCACGTCGCCAGGAACGAGATCGCCACCAACCTTCTCGATGAGGTTGGGATAGAATTGGAGCTGCTCGGTCTCGCCGTTTGAGCTCTTGTAGTAAGCGAGGAAACCCTCTACGTTGTAGGTGGCATCATAGTCGAAGTCGTCACCAATAGTTATCTCGCTGAAGTTCATGCGCATAATCATGTCGCCAGTCTCGTCGGTGAGAGTGTAATTGCGGCCATTGCTGCCCTCAATGCTGTCGATGCTGCAAGCCTCGATGCGCAGGTAGTGGTGAATCATGCTTTGGTCAATCTCCTCGATGGGGATGAGAACGGGCTCTACTGGAGTGCCAGGAGTTGCCTCACCAAAGGTGGCTGTTACGGGAATCATCTCAGTCAAGCCGTTGTAAACGGTCCAGTTGCCGGCGATGTCATTGAGTACGTCACCGTTGTTGTAGGTGTTGCTCAAAGAGCCGTAAACGAGCATGAAGTCATCATTGTTGTCCTTGATGTAAAGTTGCTTGCCACTGTGGTAAACAGCGGTTACAGGAGTGGTGAAGGTAGCGTTCTTGCCAGTCTCGAGGGCGAGAAGCTCGGCGATGCTGGCAACGGTAGTTGGGTTGGTGTCGATGAATTCGATTGGGTACATCTGGATGTTGCCCTGATAGCTGGTTACGATGCCATAGATGTCGTAGGTGGCATCTAAGTCGGGCAGGGTGAGGTTGAACTGGTTGTAACCGGCAACCGAGTCGGTGCTGTTGTCAACACGGAAGCCAAGATACTTGCCGTTGTGGTAAGTGATTTGAGCGTTCTTGAGCACTACATACTGCCACATTGCGCAGTTGCCGAAGTTGGCTACGGTAACCTCGTCGGCCTCTACAGCCTGAGTCTCGGTAGCATCCTGGAAACCGAAGAATGGGAACTTCATCTCTGGACCATTGTTGTAAGTAGTCTTCAAGCCACCAAAGCCAGCGGGGATAACATCGCCCTGGCTGTATTTGCCGCTAAGATCGTTGCCATAGATGCAGAGGAAGCCAGTGGCATCCTTAACGTAGGTGTTAATGCCGTTGGCGTAGGTCACAACAACGGGATTGCTGATGCTGGCGTTGGCGTTGTCGGCGAGGGCTGCGAAGGCTGCGATGTTAGCAACAGACTGTGCAGTCTCGATGGTGTAAGTAGCGGTTGCTACAGCACTGTTGTTGCCGTTGAGCACTGCCATAGCCTTAACGGTAGTTGTTTGGCTAATGGTGATAGGAGCACTGTAAACTGCGCTGCTGGTTGTTGGGTTGGTGCCGTCGAGAGTGTAATAAACAGTAGCACCTTCCTGACCGTGGATTGTCACGTCGGTAGGACCATAATAGGTGCCTTCAGCAGGGCTGAAGTAAGGAGTGGCAACGGTGCCGTCCTCAAGGGTTACAACCATCTTTGACACGCGTACCTGCGCTGCCATTGTGAAGGTAATCTCAGTGGCGCTGCCAGTCCATGTGCCGGCAGTGTTGGTGCCAACGTCGGGAGTGAAGTTTGCTGCATCATAGCCCGAAACAGCGGTAAAGACAATCTTGGTGATTGGGCTTGCCGCCGAAATTTTCACGGTGCTGCTCTTGTAGAAGCGGATGTGATTGGCTGTCAAACCCTGAGAAGTGGGAGTGTTAGAACCAGCTTTGGCATAATAGATGGTAATGCCTTGAGAAGTTGTTGTCTGGTCATCGCCGGTTGCTGTCCAAGTGAGATCAACATTATTCATGTTGAGAGTGATCTCACTTGCCCATGCTCCAATGGAGAGCAGAGCCAACATTACGAGAGATAAAATTTTCTTCATAAATAGCTTTAAAATTAAGAAGTTAATAAATATAGTTAATTGTTTTGTTCACATTAGTATATAAACACGACAAAGGTAATCATTATTTTTCAATAATGAAAACTAAAAAGAAAAATATTTCCAAAAAAAGAATTTTTTCAGATATCAGTTGTCAGTTGTCAGTTAGACTGCAATAATGTCAAAAAGTTAAATGCGTGATAATTAAAACGCAAATTTACAACAAAAAATTATAATGTGCAAATTGCCGTGCCATGCGATGATGTGTGAGCGCTAGTGAAAGGTTTCGCTATAACGGTCTTGAAATAAAAAGCACTAAAAAGCGGTCGCAAGCGACACATCTTTGCGTCATTGCGACCGCTTTTAAAGGATATACTTGAAAATATCACCCCTCTTGATTGTTACCGCATCTCTTTGGTGATGACATGGCTGCCGTTGTCCATTGTCTTTACAATGATATTCATGCCAGGCCATGGGGTGTCGCTACCAATGCCCGAAGGGTTGATATACCTCACGCTCACTGGTTGGGCGTTAAGCATCGTCTCGTCAATTGCTGTTGTGGGGCTCGAGCCGCTCCACGACACGGTGACGTCCATAGTACCGAGACGACCGTTAGTGTCACTGTCGTAATAGTAGATGAAATAACCGGTGTTGTCGTCGAGCAGCAGGATGTCGCCGGCAATATCGCTTGCCTCAAGACCATCGGAAAGGGCGAGAGGATGAGCCATATTGCTGTTATTCTCTTGAGCGGTTCCGGTAAATTTCTCGCAGTATTCTCCCCAAGTCACTCGGCTCATGTCAAACGGGGTGAAGGTAGGCGAGGTCCATCCTTCAAGAGAGTGCACGATGTCAACAAACACACGGTCAGTGCCGTTGTATTGGTCGTTTAACCAAACAAAATAATAGGTGTTTCCGTCTTTCACGGCAGAGTTCACCCTGCCAATATCAACTGTTTGATGATTAATATTATAACTTGTAATAGAAGTGTTACCAGTGAGTTCAAGAGAAGTCAAGTGATTATTGTTACAATAAAAACTTGTTAACGCTGTATTCTGTGTGACATCAAGAGAGGTAAGGAGGTTAAGTCTGCAATCAAGGCTTTGTAAAGAAGTATTATTTGTTACATCAAGAGAGGTTAGTATATTATATTGGCAAAGTAGAGTCTTTAAAACAGGACATTGACTTACATCAAGATTATATATCCTATTACCCATGCAATTTAAGAAATTAAGGTTTTGGTTTTGAGATAGGTCAAGAGACGGAATATTATTGTAACTGCACTCTAAATAGTTTAAAAGGGGGTTATTGGACACATCCAATGAAAATAGAGAACACTGATTACAACTTAACCCTGTTAACGCCGTATTGTGCGATAAGTCGAGAGATGTGATACTCTTGTTTTTCCCACAAGCCAATGTGGTAAGTGCTACGCAGTCACTTACATCAAGAGATGTTAGACCAAAGGATATGTTACTTCTGTCGCATACTAATTGTTTCAAAGAAGAGCAACCTCTTACGTTCAATGATATCAAGTTGTTGTCTTTACAGAGAACAATCTCCACAGCGGTATTGTTAGACAAGTCAAGAGAAGTTATTGAGTTGTAGTCACACTCCAAGTGTATTAATGCGGTAAAATATTTTATACCTTCAAGACTGGCAATATTTTGATAGGGGCAATAAATATAGGTTACTTGTGCCAATTCTTCTTGAGTCCAGTAGCCATCAGCTGTCTCGGTGGGGAAATTAGTTGACAGCCAATTCCGGAAGTTGTCGTCGGGGAAGTTCTCGCTGTTGTGTGCCACTCCACCAGGAAAAACGATGTTTTGGTATTGGGTGTTGCTCTCGTAGCCACTGTCCCAGCCGTTGTTCTCGTAGAAGCCCCCTTTATGATAGGTCGCAGTGAAAGAGTTCCATGTGCTGCCGTCCGATGGGTTGATACGTTCAAATTCTATGTTGCCAGTCAGTTCAGTGTCGCTCGTCCACAGATACACGTCCTTGCCGTTATTATATCCACCGCATTTAGTCATTGTAGTGCCATTGGCGGCAAAGGTGGCACTAGCAGCCGTCCAATCCACTGAGCCGTAAGGCTGCAAGAAGGCATAAGCTGCTGCGTCTTTGGCAGCGGTGAGGTTCAAATAGAACCCAGCGTTGTTGTAGTAAAAGTAATGAGTGCCACTTGTCAAACTGGTTATGTCTGCGGTTTGGTTGTCATTTCCGCTATTGCCATTGTCAAATATTGCACTTGTGTTGGATGTGCCTGGAAGATGACACAGCCACCAAGTCTGTCCGTCGCTAGTGGCGGTGCTCACTTCAAGTTGCTTTCCAGGCCATGAGGCATAATCGGCACAGGTGGCATCGAGGTTGTCGTAGTCAAAGACAAAAACCGTTGGTGCACTGGTGGCTCGCACCCACATAGTGACATCTGCCCATGCCACAGTCGTGAGCAACCCGCAAAGCATCAAGAGTAAAGTCATGAAAAATCGTGTATTGATACTTCTCATGTTGTTAAGATTTTAGTGCCTTGATAGCCTCCCAAATCAAGGGCTGATAGATAAATGAGGTCGAAAAGATAGCGTGGAGACTTGTCTAATTTATTTTAACAGAGGCTTCGGCATGCCCGTAACGAAATAAACAGTCAATCCCACGCCAAGCCGATATATCCAGCCCTTGTCACGGGCGGATATAGGCAAGCGAAGGCGCTTGTAACTGCTTGTCCTTCGTTACTGAGAATTTGCCGAATTTCAGTTAAAGGATAAAGCACGAACGCTTTCTTTTATGTCTTCAAGCAAGAGCTGGTCTCTACCAGTTCACCCGAATTGTGGCAAAGATATAAAAAAGTTTTCAGATATCAGTTATCAGCAGTCAGTTTTTTTGCGCTAGCGAGAGAAAATGTTTGGAAACTTCAAATTTGAGTCAGCATTAACGTTTTCGAAATAAGTTGTCTTTCTTTATTCTTTCTTTTTGACAGACAGCCAAACAGAACACAAACAACTGAAATATCTGTGCTTTCTGATTCTTGGAAAAATGTGAGAGAAACTACTAATAATAGTAAGGAAAAATGTGAAAATTAGGCTCAAAAAGGCAGGAAAAATGTGATTTTTTTTTGAAAAACATTTGGAAAAATGTGAAAAAGAGATTACTTTTGTAGCGTTAAACAATTTGTTATGAAACTATTAAAGCGAAAAATAGATGAATTTCTTGTTGAATGGAAAAATTCTACTGACAAGATGCCTCTGGTAGTTAGAGGTGCGAGACAGATAGGAAAGACCGAGTCAATCTCTGCCTTTGGTCGTGCTAATTATCATACTTTCATCAACATAAACTTCGTGCTGCAAGAGGGGTATAAGAGTATATTTGCCGATGGCTATGAAGTTGACACGATCCTGAAGAATATATCATTGCTCGATGGCTCTTTGAGATTTGAGCCAGGAGAGACACTGATTTTTTTTGATGAGATGCAGGCTTGCCCGGCTTGCGCCACAAGTCTGAAGGCTTTTGCCATAGATGGTCGATATGATGTGATTTGCTCAGGCTCACTTATGGGTCTGAACTATAATGAAATTGAGTCGGTGAGCGTTGGCTATAAGCAAGACTTCCTGATGCACGGAATGGACTTTGAGGAGTTTTTATGGGCACGTGGCATTACCGCCGAAACAATTAACGGGTTGTATGAGAAAATGCTGCGCATTGAGCCACTTGGTGTTGTTGAGATGAATGTGATGATGGGTCATTTCAGGGACTACGTGATCACTGGTGGTATGCCAGCAGTGGTGAGCAGTTTTGTGGAAAATGAGAATTTCTCAGGGGTACTTAAAATGCAGCAGCGTTTACTCCGAGACTATGAGGAGGACATAACAAAGTATGCTCTTGGTTTGGACAAAGGAAAGATAAAGAATGTATATAATCACATATCGGTTTTTTTGGGCAAGGATAACAAGAAGTTCCAGATTTCAAAAATCGCTCGTAATGCTCGCAGTCGTGACTATGTGGGCACAGTGGAATGGCTCGCCGATGCTGGCATTGTCAATGTGTGCTATGGTCTTGATAATATTGAACTGCCTCTAAAAGCATATTACAACCCAAGTAATTACAAAATCTATTATGGCGACATCGGTTTGCTGATTGCTTCTCTTGAAGAGGGTGCGCAGGAAGACTTGCGTGTAAATCGCAATTTCAATACCTACAAAGGCGCAATTTTTGAGAACGTGGTAGCTGATATGCTTGTTAAACAGGGATTTGATTTGTATTTCTATCGCAACGAGAAATCAACTATTGAGATGGACTTCTTTTTGAGGGATGCCACGTCGTTGGTTCCAGTGGAAGTGAAAGCCACTAACTCATCAACTCTTTCCCTTAATAAATTGGTTGCTCCCAATGGTAGTTTCCCTAATGTGAAATACGGCATCAAATTGTGTGCCAAGAACATTGGCTTCAATGGCTTATTTTACACGTTTCCTTACTTTTTGACTTTCCGGCTCAAGCGGTTCTTGAGTGAACGAGGGCAATAATGACGTAAGATTTCTCGGAAATATCAAACTTTATAGGTTAATCGTTCCACATTAATTAAAAATTTACTACCTTTGCAGGTTGATTGGGGAAATGGTCTTTTTTTCTTTCTTAAGAAATGCGGTCTTAATCGCCCAACTAGTTGGCTAGGCGGATGTTAACAATAACTGTTGCCTTGTCTTCTTGATAGCTTGTTAAATAAAAACAATAAGATATGAACATTTCATTAAAATGGTTGAAACAATACCTTGACTTTGACCTCACGGCTCAGGAGGTGGGCGATGCGTTGACATCGCTCGGACTTGAGGTGGGTGCAGTCGAGGAAGTAGAGACAATTCGTGGCGGATTGAAAGGCATCGTGGTGGGCAAGGTGCTCACCTGTGAGCCTCATCCCAATAGTGACCACTTGCACCTGACGACTGTTGACCTGGGTAACGGCGAGGAGCCAGTACAGATCGTGTGCGGCGCTCCCAATGTGGCAGCGGGTCAAAAGGTGATAGTGGCTACTGTGGGCACCGTGCTTTATGACGGCGACAAGGAATTTGTGATAAAGAAATCCAAACTTCGCGGCACCGACTCCTTCGGCATGATTTGCGCCGAGGATGAGATAGGCATTGGCAGCGACCATGCCGGCATCATCGTGCTGCCCGACGACGCTGTGGTGGGCACTCCCGCCGCCAACTACTATGGCATCGAGAGCGACTGGCTCATAGAGGTTGACCTCACCCCCAACCGCATTGACGGCGGTTCGCACTATGGTGTTGCCCGCGACCTTAACGCCTGGCTCAAGCGCCACGGCAAGGACGGCAACCTGCGTCGCCCCAGCGTTGACGACTTCAAGATTGACCGTGAGGACGGCGCAATCCCTGTGGAGGTAGTCACCGGCGAGGCATGTCCGCGCTACTGCGGCCTCACCATCCGCAACGTGAAGGTAGGGGAGAGCCCCAAATGGCTCAAGGACTACTTGACCACCGTGGGCCAGCGTCCCATCAACAGCATTGTAGATATCACCAACTATATCTTGCTCGGCACCAACCAGCCACTGCACTGCTTTGACCTCAACAAGATCAAAGGCGGCAAGGTGGTGGTTAAGACCTGCGAGCCAGGCACCAAATTTGTCACCCTCGACGGTGTGGAGCGCACGCTCACCGACCGCGACCTGATGATTTGCAACGCCGAGGAGCCTATGTGCATCGGTGGCGTGTTTGGCGGTCTCGACAGTGGTGTCACCGAGGAGACTACCGACATCTTCCTCGAGGCGGCATATTTCCATCCCACATGGATCAGGAAGAGCGCGCGCCGCTTCGCCTTGAACACCGACGCCTCGTTCCGCAACGAGCGCGGCATCGACCCCAACGACGTGATTTACAACCTCAAACTCGCCGCGAAGCTCATCAAGGAGATTGCCGGCGGCGAGATTTGCGGCGAGATAGTTGACATCAAGCAGCACGACTTCCCCGGTTTCCCTGTGGAGCTGCGCTACGACTATGTCAACAACCTCATCGGCAAGAACCTCGACAAAGAGACCGTTAAGAGCATCGTCGAGAGTTTGGAGATGAAGATTGAGAGTGAGGACGACGAGAAACTCAACCTTGTGGTGCCCACATATCGTGTTGATGTGCAGCGTCCCTGCGACGTGGTGGAGGACATCCTGCGCGTGTATGGCTACAACAATGTGGAGATTGGCGACCAGGTGAAGAGTTCGCTCTCTATCAAGGGCATGGTCGATTTCCGCGACGATATGCAGGAACTCATCTCCAACCAGCTCAGCGCGCAAGGCTACTATGAGATAATGAACAACTCGCTCACCGCACAGAGCTACTATGAGGGCTGTGAGACCTATCCCGAAGCCAACTGTGTGCATGTGATGAACCCCTTGAGCAGCGACCTGTGCCTGATGCGCCAGACCCTGCTCTTCGGCGGACTGGAAAGCGCAGCCCGCAACATCAACCACAAGAATCCCAATCTCAGGATGTATGAGTTTGGCAATGTTTATCACTTCTCTCCCGAGGCGAGCAACGAGGAAGTTGCCCTCGCACCTTATAGCGAGAAGACCGCCCTTGGCATTTGGCTTACTGGCGAGAACCACGGCGACAACTGGAATGACAAGTCACGCAAACTCAATTTCTACGACTTGAAGGCCACTGTTGAGAACATCTTCCGCCGCCTGGGAATCGCTGAGCGCGACCTTCAGCAAGAGGAGTTCCAGAATGATGTGTTTGCCTTAGGTCTTGCCTACAAGAATCGTGGTGGCAAGGTGATTTGTGAGATGGGTATTATCACTGCCGAGCAGCACAAGAAGACTCACTGCACGCAGGTGGTTTGTTTCGCTGAGCTTGACTGGAACGCCGTGTGCAAGATGGCAGCGAAGGCTAAGACTAAGTTTGCCGACCTGCCTAAGACGCTGCCCGTGCGCCGCGACCTGGCGCTGCTCGTTGACGGCACCGTTACCTACGCCGACATCAAGAAGGTGGTTGAGCAGAGCGAGCGTCACCTGTTGCGCGGCGTGAACCTCTTCGACGTCTATGAGGGCAAGAACCTCGAAGCTGGCAAGAAGAGCTACGCTATAAGCATCATCCTGCAAGACGACGTGAAGACCCTGCAAGACAAGCAGATTGACGCTGTGATGAACAAAATCATCGCCAATCTCGAGAAGCAAGTGGGAGCGAAACTTAGATAAGTGATAAGTTTTAAGTGTTAAGTAGTTATGAAAATAAACTTTAGTGAGCTTCCACTCAATGTCGCCGCTAATTTCAAGGGTGGCGAGGGTGAGTATGTGTCGCGGCGTTTTGTTGACGAGAACAACAAGATTATGCTTGGCACTCTTGAGCCTGGGTCGTCGATAGGCTACCACAGCCACGACACCGATAGCGAGATAATGTATTTTCTCGAGGGCGAAGCTACCGTGCTCTATGACGACGGCGAGGAGACACTGCTGCCGGGGCAGGCACATTACTGTCCCAAAGGACACAGCCACAGCCTCATCAACCGCAGCGACAAGACGCTGGTTTTCGTGGCAGTAGTGCCAGTGCATGGTAATAGTGGAGAGTTGAGAGTGGAGAGTAGAGAGTAGAGAGTAGAGAGTGGAGAGTG
>ERZ842401.3424-NODE-3424-length-19752-cov-4.589531_pt1 | contig 19752 bp, 18 predicted proteins | sample MGYA00521270_ERZ842401 | MGnify/ENA primary metagenome ERZ842401 (study PRJEB31892, sample SAMEA3878208) | bioreactor metagenome | biome: Moose rumen | place: Sweden | collected 2011-10 | study: EMG produced TPA metagenomics assembly of the PRJEB12797 data set... | reverse complement strand
CCGATGCCGGGGAAGTCGGTGATACCATCCATATCGATGTCAGCCGTCAGGACGGCATCCACGTGACCGTTGCCGTCGTTCACCATCTGTGCAAAGGCCAGCAACTCATGACCGTTGCTAATCTCATGAACGGCAGACAGCTGAGGGGCCTGTGCTGTGACCGCAGTATGGCCACCTTCGATGTAGGGCCATCCGTCGCTGCCCCACTTCACTTGGGAGAGGAACACCTTGCGACCGCCATCGACATCGCTGGCCTCGAAGCCGTGATGGAGCAGCCAGGTATTGCCATCGTTGTCCTCGACGAGCTCTGAGCAGTGACCCGGCCCAATGACGGTGTTGCCGTCGCCCGTGAGCAGGTCGGTAAGGTTGTTGCGGCCCAGACCGCCCAGTATGCCATCACTCTGAACGTCCTTTCCGCTCTTGTTCTTATAGCCGCTGGTGAGTGAAGAGCTGCGCGCCACGACCAGCTTGTAGGTACTATTGGCCCCCTCGCAGCAGGTGCCAGCCGAACCGATGAAGTAATAGTAGCCATCGTGCTTGACGATGGATGTGGCCTCCACGGTGTTGTTAATGACCTTCGTCTTCTGCGCCCCCTCTTTGAGGGAGAGACCGTCGGCTGAAAGTTCTATGCAGTAGATGCCGTTGAAAGAGCCCCAGAAGAGGTAGTTGCGGCCGCCCTCGGCATAGAAGAAGGGATCGATGCTGTTGCTGACCCCGATCTCGGACGAGGTGAAGAGCTTCCCATGGTCGGTATAGGGTCCCTCGGGACGGTCAGCAATGGCTACACCGATGCCGTTGGCACTGTTCTCCCCCCACTTCGAGAACGAGTAATGCATGACATACCTGCCATCAACCCGGCTGATGTCGGGTGCCCATACGGCACCATCCTGCAGGAAGGTGGGACGAGTAACATCCGTGAAGGCCGTGCCCAAGGGCTTCCAATCCACGAGGTTGTGACTGCGATAGAGGGGCACGTTATGGATGTCCTCGGTGGCTGCCAGATAGAAATAGCCGTCCTGCCCCTTGACAACCGTCGGGTCGGGCAGGGAATTGTCAATCACGGGGTTCTGATAGCTCTTCTGAGCAAGTGCCGTGCCGGCAAGGCTGAGGCAGAGCACGAGGGAAAGGGTAATGGGATGCTTTTTCATGAGTCTGTAGTTTCTAAAAAGCGGTGGCGCACACGACGCACGCCACCGCTTGCTTTCAGAAGATTGATTGGTCTTATCTAACCACCTGTTTCTTGCCGTTGATGATGTAGAGACCCTTACCAGCCTTCTGCACCTTCAAGCCCTGCAAGTTGTAGATGACGGCCGACTGACTTTCAGCAGGAGCAACACTCTGGCTGATGCCCGTCGTGATGCCTGTGTTGTAGAGCACAGGGTGTCCATTCACTTTGGCACTGAGGAACCAAATGCCAGGAGCGGCCTCAGCCAGTTTGGTGAAGACAGTGCCATTAGTGAAGTCTTCAATGGGACTTGCAGGCAGAGCAGGCCAATCGGTGACGGGGTCAAAGCAATTAGTTATCTGGATATTGTTACCACGAGCAAACGACTCACTGCCTTCACCAAACACTTCACCCATGTTATAGCAGTTGGTAGTCACAGCATCATTGCCCAGCCAACCAGAGATGCCACCAGACTCGCGCTCGGAGCTAATGGTTCCGGTGTTATAGCAGTTGGTGAGCACAAGCTTCAACTCACCCGAGGTATTGCATCCCACGATACCGCCGGCATTCTGGTTCCATGCCGTCACTTCGGCCTCGTTGCCCAGCTGAGCAAGGGTCACGGTGCCATTACCAGACACATGGCCTACGAAGGCACCCACATAGTGATGACCTGTGATGTAGCAGGTATTATCAATGGTGAAGTTCTTGATGACAGCACCAGCCGTGGCCTCGTTGAAGAAGCCTGCAGGCTGCTCGGTTGCCTGATTGTCGATGGTGAGACGGCTGATGATGTGGTTCTGACCGTCGAAGGTACCTGTATAAGCATGGTCAGGATCACCGATGCCAGGGAATCCATTCACCTCGTTCATATCAATATCACCTGTCAGCACAGCATTGGCAGCACTGTTCAGCTTGGTAGCGTAGTGAGCAAACCAGTTGAGCTGCTTGCTGTTTGCCAGTTCAAAGTTGCCGTCGGCACTGGCCGTCATATAGTCGGGCTGCACCTCGTCGCAAACAGAGCAGAAGCCCCAGTCGTTCCACTGATGAGGATCGCGCTCCATGGTGTCCTCAGTATTACTATAGGTTACGTCGGCCTTCAGTGTGCCGTCGCAGTTCAACGAGCCATTCGTATAGACGATAGCACCTTCCTTGGCAATCGGCAATGGAGCCTCATCGGTGCCGATGAGCTGATACCAGCTGGTGCCGCCGCTCACCGAACCATTAAGCAGGTAGGCCAGTTCACCACTGGCCAGCTGTTCGGCAGTGGCTGCCTTGGCCTCGGCCTGAGTGGCCTCACCACAGCTGACGACATAGGTATTGGTGACGTTGCCTGTGTTACGGGCAATGGAGACGGAGTTGCCGATGACATTGAATGCACTGGCATTGACCACACTATTGACGATGGCCACATTGCCGCCGCCAATGACAATGGCCAATTCCAATCCGTTGCCCACAGCTTCTTTTATATCGGTGGCATACTGCGTGAGCATTTCCGGCGAGATGCCGTAGCCTTGCCCGCCCATCAGCGATTCACCACTCAATTTAAGCAGCACCCTTTTGTATTTCATAAGTTGTCAAGGTTTATTTGTATCGAGAATGCAAAATTACAAACTTTGCGACAAAAAAAGACAATAACACGATGTGATTGCAAAGGTACAAATAAAAAGCGACAGCACAGGCATTTCAGGTGGGGAATTTTCGCTGGTATGGCTGGACGGGTGGTGTAAAAGCGCGGTTTGCAACACTTGGCGAGCAGCAAGGGCAATGGTTTGCGGGTTATTAAATTCGGGTGAAAAAACGAGTTTTTTCGAAGTTTGTAAAAAGTTTGTATCTTTGCACACGAATTAAGGTGATTTATTCGAACAACGGAAAGGTGCTCGAGTGGTTGAAGAGGCCCGCCTGGAAAGCGAGTAAGCGTTAAAAGCGCTTCAAGGGTTCGAATCCCTTCCTTTCCGCTGAGTGAAACGCCGCAGGTTGATGCAGACAAGCTCCGCCTGCGGCGTTTTCAGCTGATTGACAACCACAGAAAAAGCTATGACCTACGATTTCGACAAACCAGTTGCCAGACTCGGAACCGACTGCTTGAAGCACGACGGGCTTGAGTCTTTTTTTGGGCGAGACGACCTTTTGCCTATGTGGGTGGCCGATATGGACTTCAAATCGCCCGACTTTGTAATACAAGCTCTCCGTGAACGACTCGACCATGAAGTGCTTGGCTACCACTATCCCTCGCAATCATACGTCAGTGCTGTCACCGAATGGCTTGACAGGCACTACGGCATCGCTGCAAAACGTGAGGAATTGCATTTCATACCGGGCATAGTTGCTGGTATCTCGTTTGTAATCCAGGCATTCACGCAGCCAGGCGATGGTGTACTTGTGACAACGCCGGTTTACCCACCGTTTGTCAATATCCCCTCGTCCACGCAGCGTCGCTTGGTGAAGTGTCCGCTCAGGGTGCGTGAGAGGTTCGAGATAGACTTTGATGTCTTTGAACAGCTGATTGAAGGGTGCAAGCTTTTCATCCTTTCCAACCCACACAACCCAGGGGGGACGGTGTGGAGTCCCGATGAATTGCGCAAAATAGCTGAAATATGCGCCAGACACGAGGTACTCGTGATATCTGACGAAATCCACGCCGACCTCACTTTGCCGCCGTTGCGGCACACATCGTTCCCCACTGTAAGCCAGGCAGCCCGCGACAATTCGATTATGTTCATGGCTCCCAGCAAGACCTTCAATATAGCTGGTCTTGCGAGTTCGGTGTCGTATACCGCAAGTCCCGACATCAGGCAACGTTTCCACTCGTATCTTGACAGCAACGGGGTGGCTGGCGGCAACATATTTGCTTTTGTTGGTGCCGAAGTTGCCTTCAGGAATGGCAGCGAATGGCTCGCGCAGATGCTCGGCTATCTCAAGGCGAACACAGAGTTCACACACCGTTTCCTCGCAAACGAAATGCCCCGTGTCAAGGCTGTGATACCGCAGTCCTCATATCTCGTGTGGCTCGACTTCTCGGACTACGGCCTCTCCCACGACGAGTGCAAGCGTCGTCTGATTGAGCTGGCCCAAGTTGCGCTCAACGACGGCACCTCATTTGGCGGCGACGACTACCGCTGTTGTTTCAGGCTGAACATTGGATGCCCACGTGCCACCGTCAGCCAGGCTCTCAACAGGATAAAGGAGGCTTTCGAATCGGCCGGCGACAGCTAAAACCATAAAAGTTTCGCATCCCCATGTTGTTACGAAAAAACGGTCTTGTCTCACTCTGTCTTGTTTTTGCCGGTTTCTGGCTCTTGGCTGTAGCGTGCCATCATACCGACCCCGACGAGGTGTTCTATGGTGACACGATACGCGCCGTAAGCCCTACGGGGCAGACGCTTAAATATGTTGTGCGCAATGCCAACACCTGTCAGCTTGAACTCTATGGGTTTGGCGACAAGTCGTTTCAGGGCGATGGGCCGCTCGAAATACCGGGCAGTGTGAACTATAAGGGAAGGACTTATTCGGTGGAGTCCATCCACAAGAAAGCTTTCCGTGGCTGTTCAGGCATCACCTCGGTCTCTGTCGATGACAGTATAGCCACGGTCAGCAAAGGTGTTTTCAAACGGTGCAGTTCCTTGAGGAGTGTACACCTGCCTGCATCGATAAAAAAAATAGAAAAGAGTCTTTTCGCGCGGTGCGAAAGCCTTGAGTCAATCGATATTCCCGATGGGGTTGAAGTGATTGGTGATGCGGCATTCCGCAAATGCCGACGTTTGGAAAGCATAGGTTTACCCTCGTCGCTGAGGCGGGTGCAGTATGAGGCTTTTTACGGGTGTGTCTCGTTGCGTTCGGTAAATCTGCCCGATGGTGTGGATACGGTTTCGCAGCGGGCATTTGGCAACTGCCAGTCGCTGAGCGAAATCATTTTGCCACAATCTCTGTTATTTGTGGGTGACAACGCTTTCATGGGCTGTGAGAAATTGACATCCGTCCGTTTGCCGGACAGTGTGGCGTGGATAGGCGATGCCGCTTTCTGTGGCTGTACCTCCCTACGCAGTGTGCGTTTTCCGCAGAGCCTCCGGCATGTGGGGTCGTGGTGTTTCTGGAGTTGTCCGCGCCTTGCCGGTGCCAAATTGCCGCCAGGCGTTGTCGAGGTTGGCGACAATGTGTTCAGTGATACACAATGAGAAAGGGGAGGCGATTGCCCCCCCCTTCGTTTTTGACAGTATTGTGAGCGGTCAGCCTATTCCATTTTTGTGCCGCACTCGGGGCAGAACTTGCCTGTTGTTTCGGCGCCGCATTGCGGGCATTTTTTCGAGGTGGCGTCTTCGACAGGGGTGCCGCACTCGGGGCAGAACTTGCCGGTTGTCTCGGTGCCGCATTTGGGGCACTTCTTGGCTGGCCTGGCCATAGGTGCCGGTGTGCCGCATTCAGGACAGAACTTGCCGGTAACCGTTGCACCGCATTGTGGACACTTGATACCCGCCGGTTGCTGTCCGCCGGCGTAGGGGTCGTATGGTTGTTGTGCGCCAGTGTTGTTGAACGGGTTCTGCATCGCGGTGCCGCTCATGCCACCGGTGGTCATATTCATCATGCCGAGCCCCATAAATCCGGTTGCCGCTCCGCCAGCGTTGCCAGCGGCCTGGCCCATGACATCGATAATGCGGCCTTGCTGCATCATCGAGTTGGCATTGTGTTCGTATTCGGTTATCTTGGCTTTGCTTTCGTCGTCGAGTGTCACCGACTCAATGGTGAAGCTTACCAGCTTGATGCCGCGGTTGCGTATGGGTTCGTCAAACACACGCTCGTCCATCACGTTCTTTATCTCGTCGGTATAGCTTGGCAGTTCCAGCACGGGTACTTTGTGTTGGCTGTTTCCGAGTTCGTTCAGAACGTTTTGGAACGATGCCACCACCTCGCTGCGCATCTGCTCTATGATGTCGGCCTTGCGTACTATATCGGCAGTGCCTGCGTGGTTGCGCATAAATATTCCAGGGTCGAAAATCTGGAAGGTGTACTTGCCGAAGCAGCGCACCTGGACACTCATAGGCATTATCGAGCCAGTCATCTGGTTTGGTATGGCGTGACTCCAGTCCTGGTACATGGCGGGAGCCGGTGTGCCGTACTTGTTGTCGAGAATTTCCTTGACGTTGAAGAAAAACACAGCCTGTTCTTTGGCCGGTTTGCCTTCATATTTGAAACGTTGCCACATTTCTTTGAACACATCGCCAAACTGGCCGGCGAAGAACGACGGCGAACTCGACTGGTCGAAATTGTATACCCCTTCTTCGGCGGTGGCATCGAGCACGGCTCCGGAGTCGTAAATCACCGCCACTTGGCCGGGCGCCACGATAATACGGCTCGATTTGGAAATCTGGCCGCTTTTGGTTGTCTGTTTCACCATGAGGGTGTCCATGTCCATGTTCTCGCACTTGATAAGGTCGAGCCATTGGTCTTTAAGTGTGGAGTGGATTGCTCCGACGGTTGCTCTGATAAGTCCCATAACTTTTTTGTTTGTTGGTATCGGTTGATTGATTATGCTGTCGGTCAAAGGCTGTGGATGTCGCTGAGCACCCAGTCGTGTTCGCCGGTTGTGATGACGCTGCCGCAGTATTCGCATTGGCCGGCAGAGGTGATTTCAGTGGGTGCGCCGCAGTTGGGGCAGTTAGTGGTGGACTTGTTGCTCAAGCCCTCTTGGGTTTTCACGCCTTTCTTTCGGTTGAAAGTCATTTCGTAGTTCATATACCAGTCGCGGTCGGGGTCGCTCTCCAGGACTTTGCGTGTCTTGGCGTCAATTACGTAATCGCGCATCACGGCATTCAGAGAGACTTTTAGCACCTCCTTGTCGCCATCCTCTGTGAAAGAGACAAGTTCGCAGGCCTTGACACCTACCTTTTCCACGACGTTGATTTTGCCGGAGCGTATGTATTCGTCAAGCTGCGAATTGTGGAGCGAGAAGAGCTCTTCGCTCTCGAATGGGCGTATCAGCTTCCAGTTTTGCTCGGTCCAGGCTTGTTGCAGTTTAAGGAAAACCTCGCGTACCCAGGCGGTGAATTTTTCGGCCGAGAAGTTTGGGTCTATGGCTTGGATCTGGGAGGCCACGGCGACGGTGTCTGAATAGGATGGCGGCGGTACGTTGGTGCCGGCGGAGGCTTCGGAGAATTGCGTTTTGCCGCGTCCATGCTTGCGTCTGTAAACAAGATAGATAATCAGAACTATGATTATCACGGCCACACCCAACGAGGGGCTATCAACGAGCAAGCCCAGCAGAAACCCAATCAGCCCGCTGATATCGTCATCGCCCCCGCTGCCGGCATCGGAACTGTAGCGGTTTTGGTTGCCCACATCGGCTAATGCGGCCAGCGAAGGAGCTAACATGAGCATAATGAAGCCGTACCGTTTGAGATAATGCACAAGATTTCGCATAGACGCTTTTTCCATATAAACGCATCATCTGTCGGATTATTGTTGTTTTTGAACGCAGTGTATACAAGAAACGACCTGATTGGCGTTAATACAGGATAATAATGTGAAAAAAAATGAAGAAAAGCGACTTTATTGTAATTTTGTGCATAGCAGTGGTGCTGGTGCCTTTTTTCATACCGGCCACGGGGTTCTTTGCATGGTTCAACTCTTCTACCGAAAGTCATCCGTTCATCATGGCTTTCTTCAAATTCGCCATCCTCGCAACCTTTGGTGAGATGCTTGCTCTCCGCATACGAAAAGGCCGGTACTATGAGAAAGGCTTCGGTGTGGTGCCACGAATGATGGTGTGGGGTTTTCTGGGTGTATGTATAGCCATGGCTATGACAATATTCAAAACCGGAACACCTCGCTTTATGGAAATCGTCGGCGGTTGTGAGCAGGGAGCGCTGGCTGCGGTGTTTGCCTCGGAGGGTTTCTCGTGGGGCAAGCTCGGTGTGGCTTTTTGTGTCAGTGTGCTGATGAACACTATCTTCGCACCGGTGATGATGACGTTCCATAAATGCACGGACATTCACATCATGAGCGGTGGTGGCACGGTACGAGGATTGTTGCGTCCGATGAAAATGGGTGAATGTCTGAAATCAATCAACTGGGATGTGCAGTGGGGTTTGGTTTTCAAGAAGACTATACCGCTGTTTTGGTACCCGGCACACACCATTACATTCATACTGCCGCCCAATATGCAGGTTCTCTTTGCCGCACTGCTTGGCGTGGCTCTTGGTTTGATACTGGCTCTTGCCGGAAACAAGAAGTAGAATGAAAAAAATCGCGCTGCTTCTTCTTTCCGTCTTGTGTGCCGCAGGCCTTTATGCCCAAGAAGCCGACACTAATGCCTGTCCCAAGTGGCGGTTTGGCTTCTCGGGATTTGTCAATCCGCAGTTTTTCGTCGACACACGGCAAGTGGTTTCGGGTCGGGAGGAGATGATGCTTTTCTATCCGAAACCGGTGGAACGGGATGCCGACGGAAACGATATCAACGCGGTGCCAAGCCTCAACATGCTTGCCATAACCGCTCGCTTGGCACTCGCCATAGAGGGGCCTGACGTGTTGGGCGCGAAAATCAAGGGTTACATAGAAGGCGACTACACGGGTGCCAGCGATGCGTCAATAAATCTGTTCCGCCTGCGCCACGCTTATATCGACATGCGTTGGAAACATCATGAACTGCTTTTGGGTCAGTATTGGTATCCTATGACCGTGCATGAGATTATGCCGGCAACACAGCCGCTCAATATGGGGGCGCCGTTCCACCCGTACGCGCGCTACACACAGGCGCGCTACACGATGCGATACGGGCATTTCGAGGCACTTGCCGTGGCCGCTTTCCAGCTTGACAACAAATCAAAGGGACCCAATGGCTCGTCGACCTCCTATTTGAAACATTCGCTCGTGCCGGAGATAAATCTCCAGCTGAGGTATCACAGCGAGCGGATGCTTGCGGGGGTTGCCTACAATCTGCTGGTCATCCGTCCGCGCGACTATGTGACCGACACGCTTGGAGGCAAGCACAAGACCGACACACGTTACGCCTCTCATTCATTCTCGGCCTTTATGCGCTATGATTGGACCGACTGGCGGCTCAATGCGCAAACCATTCTCTCCGACAACTTGTATGAGGGTTGTACCCTCGGTGGTTATATTGAGAGTTATGACGTGGCGACCAACAGTTACAGTTACAAACCGTTCCATTTTACCACAGTCTGGGTTGATTTCGGTCGTACTCGTGGGAGCTGGCGTCCGGGACTGTTTGTGGGTGGAGCATACAACACCAGCGGAAGTGCAGGCGCGCAAGCCACAGGTGTGTATGGCCGCGGTTACGATATCGACTGGCTTTACCGCATACAGCCGCGTATCGGATATGTCACTAAATTCGGGTTGTCGTTCTGGTTCGAGATAGAGCATACTTTTGCCGCCTACCGGAACACTCTTACCGAAGCGGCAACGGAGGACAGACACGATGCCTGCCGTGTGCACAACGAGCGTTTCATCCTCGGTGCCGTGTATGCTTTCAGTAAATCAGTCGGGAGGCAATGAACAATAATGCATAAACATGCAAACGTACAACATATTTATAAACTATCGATGGTTTGAAACGTGCATACAAATTTTAACTAATTTTAAAATTAATTAGTAATTTTGCAAAACAAATCGGCATAGAACTCACCATTGACTGATACGATACTGAGACAATCGAAACACCGAAAGACAATCATAAATGCCGGAAAAAACAGAAGTATGAAGATAGCACTTATCGGAAGCGGAAGCTGGGCAACTGAGATAGAGCGGTTGATAAGAGAGCACGACGTGGAAGTGGTATGGTGGAGACGGCGCGACGAGGCACCCATAAAGGATGCTATATGCTCCTCGGACTATGTGTTGCTTGCTGTGCCTTCGCCGTTCATATACAAATTGCTTTCCCCTCTTGATCGGCATATTTTTGACGGCAAGAGCATCATCTCGGCCGTGAAGGGTTTTCTGCCAGAGACGCACCAGTCGGTGACGTCGTTTCTGAAGGAGCATTTTGCCGTGACCGACGACAGACTGTGTGTTATAGGTGGCCCATCGCATGCAGAGGAGGTCTCTCGCGGACAGATGGCGGCACTCACCGTTGCAAGCTCAAATCGTGAACTGACTCGGAAAGTGTGTACGATGTTCAGATCCAATACTATGAGATGTACTCCGTCGAACGACGTGCATCGGCTTGAGCGCGCGGCCACCCTCAAAAACATTTATGCCGTGGCGGTGGGATTGTGCCGTGGCATTGGCGGCGGCGACAACTGCACGGGGATGCTTGTAGCATCGATACTGAAAGAGGTGACTCATGCTGCGAAGTTCGACGAGAATGCGGTGGCCGATCTTCTTGCCACGTGCTACTCCGAGTATAGTCGCAATTTCAAACTGGGAAGAATGATTGGGCAGGGCGTTGATGTGAAGACAGCCCTTGAACAGATGCCGATGATTCCCGAAGGATACTATGCAGCCCAGAGTTTTGACCAGATACGTGAGGGGGCTAAGCTGCCTATAGCACAGACCGTGTGCGATATTCTTCTTGGAGGGTCGCCTACCGACCATATTCTGTCATTTGAATAAGGGGGCGTTTGCAACTGCCGCCGCGTATTTATGTAAAGACCAATAACAATCGAACAGCCGGAAACATTAAAAGAATCGTTCAGTCGTCTCGCAAAAGCCGGGGAAACACGGATTGTTTCGCGCTGGGCTTATCCCGAAAAGGATGAAGGATACCTGTCGGGGGTGTTGGAGGGCATGGAAAGTGTCGACGATTTCCAGCGTGTGGTGATGATTCCGTTGGCTCACGAAATCATAAAGCGAACATCGTGTGGCATGACGTGGTCGGGGATTGAAAACCTGCGGCAGGGGCCGCTGCTCTATATTTCGAACCACCGTGATATTGTGCTTGATGCCTATCTCTTGCAGGTCATACTGCTTGAGAATGGGTTTGAAACATCGCAGATAATAGCGGGTACAAACTTGTATGTCAATCAGTTTGTGAGCGATATCGCCATCACAAACAAGATTATAGCCATTGGCCGTGGAGGGTCGAAGCGTGGCTTTGGCGAGGAAATGATGCACATCAGCAGCCTGTTACGGCAGTCGCTTACTGCTGCCAACGAATGTAGCTCGTCGGTCTGGATAGCACAACGCAACGGACGGACAAAAGACCGCATCGACCGGACCGACCCGTCGATAATCCACATGCTCAACATGACCGGACCCATATCCGACTACTGTATTGTGCCCGTCACCATCACCTACGAGATAGAGCCCAATGCCATCTACAAAGCACGCCATCTATGGCACATAGATCACAAGGACGCGCATATAGAGGAAAATTATCTTGAACAGATACTTGGCAGCATCCTCCAGGCAAAGGGACGTATACACTATGCATTCCACGAACCTGTCAATCTTGCAAACGAGGGGCTGGCACCAAAGGCCTACTTCCAGCACGTGGCGCACAGGATTGACGAGGCCATAACCAGTGGTTATAAGCGATGGCAGAAAAATGATGTGATAGAGCGGCAGTGGAGCGAGATGTTATCGTCCGCACCCGATGAGCTGAAACCTTACATGAGGCGTTTTGCCCCCGATTTTTCTTGACGGGTGATTGTGTGGCGCGGTGGTGTCCGTTCAGTCGATGCGGGCTCGCCGTGAGGTGAACCACACCGAGAGTGTGCTAAGCAAAAGCACAAGTACGAAAGTAAGCACAAAGTCGGTGAAGTGCATTTCGACCGGGAATGCCTCAACAACGAAGTTGCCGGCCATTTTGATGACCCCGAATTCCTTTTGGATGAAACAGACAATGAAGCCCAAGGCAAGGCCTACGACAACACCTACAGCACTGATTAACATGCCCTCACGGAAGAAAACCTGTCGAACGGTGGCGCGTTCCATGCCGAGGCTGCGAAGGGTGGCGATGTCGCGTTTTTTGTCGATAATCAGCAGCGAAAGCGAGGCTATCAGGTTAAGGGTCGAGATAAGCACTATCAGAGAGAGGATGAGGACTATGCCGAGCCGCTCCGAACGATAGATTTTGTAGTAAAGCGGTTGTTGGTCGTGGCGGTCTTTGACGAGGTAGTCCTTGCCGAGCAGGGCCGATAGCTCTCTCTTGATTTTTTTTGCGTTGGATTTGGGGTTCAAGGCGATGGCAATCGAGCTGCATTCATCGTCGGCATAGTCGAGCAAATCACGTGCAAAGTCTATGTCCGCCAGTACATATTTGCCGTCAATTTCTTGTTGTATATAGAATGTCCCTGCCGGATAGAGGTAGCCATTGTTGAACGCGTCGTCGATGGAGAGCCCTATGCCCCTGCCGCGTTTCGGAATATGCACGGCCAGTGGCTCGTTGGAGAGTACGTTCAGCCCAAGTTGGTCATGAATCAAAGCGCCAAGGATGGCATAGTTCCTGGTTGGCTGGTATGCAGGTGTTTCATCATGAGACGGGGATGATTTGCCGTCATTGGCAAATATGTATTCGCCGTCGAAGAGCATGGTGTCGATGCCGGTTATGGCCGGATATTGGCCATCGACGCCGCGCAACTGCACGATGGCTTGGTTCTCGCGATAGGTTATCCACGCGTTCTCCTCAACGATACAGCTTACCGTGCGCACACCTTCGACTGATGTTATTGAGTTGATGAAGGCAGAATCGGCATGAAAACTCTTGCCCTCGTATTTTTCGACCAGGAGCTCTGGGTCGAACGAGTTGAACATTTTCTGGGTAAGGCTGCCTATGCCATTATAAACCGAGAGAACAATAATCAACGCCGTGGCAGCCACGCTCAATCCGACAAGCGAAATCCATGAAATGATGTTAATCACGCTGCGTCGCTTTCGTGCGAAGAGATAACGGCGTGCTATGAACGACTGTAGGTTCAACGGTTGGTGGTGGATGGATGTTATTGTTTGAGCAGCCTTTCGATGTTTTCCATGCGGTCGAGTGTCTCGTCGAGGTGGAACTCCAGTTGCGGGATAATGCGCAGCTGTTTTCCTTCAAGCATACCGAGGCGGCGGCGCAGGTCGGCGTTTTGGCTGTGAATGGCGGCCATCACAGCCTCCTTCGTGGCGGCGACAGGTGGAACGGTTTCCGGCATATAGCCTATCGGCATCACGCTTACGTAGACATGCGCTATTGAGAGGTCGGGTGTTACACGCACCTCGGTGACAGTGATGAGCGAATTGCCCAGTTTGGGTTTCATCTCTTTCAGGAAGATGCTCCCCATGTCCTGCTGTATGAGCCTTGCAATCTTATGTTGTCGTGTTGAATCCATGATCGGCGGTTCTAATTCCTTCTTCTGTTATGTATCCGGTTATCAATTCGTGTGGGGTGACGTCGAACGCGGGATTGAATGTCTTCACGCCCGCCGGCGCCATTGGGTGGGAGTAGTGCATTGTGGTTATCTCCAGCCCAGAGCGTCGCTCTATGACAATCTCCCGCCCAGTGGGGCAGCGTCGGTCGAAAGTCGAAAGCGGCCCGCAAACGTAGAAAGGCACTCCGAAATGTTTGGCCACCACAGCCAGGGCGAGGGTGCCTATCTTGTTGGCAGTGTCGCCGTTGGCAGCCACGCGGTCGCAGCCAACGAAAATAACATCAACCTGTTTTCTTTCCATGAGCACTGCTGCCATGTTGTCGCAAACCAGTGTGGTATCGATACCGTTCTTCAGCAGTTCGTAGGCGGTGAGCCTGGCGCCCTGGAGGAGTGGACGGGTTTCGTCGGCATATACGCGGAAACTGGTGCCCGCAGCGGCGGCGGCGTAGATAGGTGCCAGGGCTGTGCCGTAATACCCGGTGGCAAGGTGTCCTGCGTTGCAATGTGTCAATACACCCATGCCGTCCTTGATAATTCTGCATCCGTGTTGGCCGATTTTCAGGCAGTTTGAGGCTTCCTCGGCCTTTATGCGTAGGGCTTCCTCGCGAAGTTTTTCCACGAGCTGGCCGCCGGTGTCGGCCGTCGCCGTCATTCGGTCAAGAGCCCATGAAAGGTTTACAGCGGTAGGCCGGGAGGCTCCGATGGTTTTCTTGGCCTCGAGCAAATCTTCGCCGTTGGCAACGGCAACACAAAGTCCCATGGCAGCAGCAATGCCTATAAGCGGGGCCCCACGCACGGAAAGGCGCGCTATGGCATCTGCCACCTGCTGTGAACTGCGCAGCTCGATGTAGCGCTCTTCCGTGGGCAGGAACGTTTGGTCAAGCACCGTTAGCGCCTGTCCGTTGTCGGAAAAAAAACATATATCCCAGTCAAGTGGACTCATAGTTGGTCATTGCTGTTGTTTAACACAAAAGCCCGCAACAATGTTGTCGCGGGCTTTTCATGGGGTGGGAGGTGGGATTCGAACCCACGACCTTCGGAACCACAATCCGGCACTCTAACCAGCTGAGCTACGCCCACCATCTTTCGCTTAAAGCGGTTGCAAAATTACTACTTTTCCGCAAACTGACAAAATTTATTTTAAAAAACGGCGTTACGACTGAAAACGGCAATGCAAATGCAACCCCTTTCAAAAGCCAAACTCAAGGAACTTGCCGCCTATCGGCATCAAAAAGTATGCGAGGAGCAGGGCCTTTTTGTGGTCGAAGGTGAAAAGATGGCCGCAGAGGTCTTGAAGATGGGCGTGCCCGTGCACACACTGTGTGCCACTGCCGAGTGGCCGCTAATCAACAGTAGCTTTGCACCGGCAACACGTTGCTGGCTGGTCAGTGAGGAGCAGCTTGCAAGACTTTCGTCGCTCAACCAGCCCAACAAGGTGTGGATGCTCATTGAACGCACGGACGTGAAAAGTCGTACAACAAAGTGCCAGCTGCAGACAACGCCTGTCACTGTGGTGCTGGATAGGATACAGGACCCCGGCAATTTGGGTACGATAATCCGCGTGGCCGACTGGTTTGGCATACGCCAGGTGTTGTGTAGTAGCGACACTGTCAGCTGTTTCAACCCGAAGGTGGTGAGATCCACTATGGGAAGCCTTTTCCGGGTTGATGTTGAATATTGCAATCTTGTCGACCGGTTGAGAACCTGTGGTGTGCCTGTCTATGGAGCTGTGCTCGACGGTGACGACCTTCGGAATGTGTCCGTTGCAACACCGGCGATGTTGGTGATTGGAAATGAATCACAGGGCATTTCGCCCGAGCTTTCGTCGTTGCTCACCCACCGTGTAACCATACCCAACATAGGTGGCAGCTGCGAGTCGCTTAACGCTGCGGTTGCAACTGCGCTACTTGTCTCGAAATTTGTTTTGTAATCAATAAAATTAAAACCGTATGAAAAAAATATTTTCGCTATCTGTCGCACTCCTTTTTGCAGCAGCTACACTCTTCGCCCAGCAGCCGGCGGCCAGCCAGTCGGCCAACCATGGGCACGGTTGTGCCCACCAGTGCGGAAACTGCCCCCACCACAAAAGCCAAGCCACCGCCCAACAGGCTTCGGTCAACGCCGATGGAATCGCAATGGAGATAGTGCGAGCGTTTCCGACTGTGAAGAGCGTAAAGAAAGAGGCTCACTATACTTCGGTCTACGATGCCGCGAAGAAGCTTTTGGGATATGCCGTCTATTCGAAACCAGCGAGCGACGGCATAAAAGGTTATAATGGCGAGACGCCGCTAATGATAGCACTCGACACGAAAAAGAAGATTATGTCGGTTGAGCTGCTTGCCAACAGTGAAACACCCAAGTTTGTGAAAAAAGTGAAGGACGCAGGTTTTTTCAAGACGTGGAACGGCCTCACGCCAAAATCAGCCTGCAAGAAGAAAGTTGATGCGGTGGCCGGGGCCACATACACGTCAATGGGTGTGGCCAAAACACTGCAAGCCGCCTTGAAGGAGGTGAAATGACTCACGGCAGGGCCTGAAATAGACGTTTTGGCTTCCTTTGGCAGGTAATGGATGTCGCCATACCGAAGACCTGATTGCAAGATGAACCTTTTTTCGTATTTTTGCAACGAAAAAAGTTAGACAAACATGAATATTCTTCTATTGGGATCAGGAGGACGTGAGCACGCGATAGCCTACAAACTCTCGCAGAGCAAGGGTTGCACGCGTCTCTACGTGGCACCCGGCAACGCCGGCACGGCTAAATGTGCAAACAATGTGGCGTTCGACATTATGGATTTTGCGGCAGTGGGCAAATTCGTGCGTGAGAATGGAATCCAGATGCTTGTGGTTGGGCCAGAGGCTCCGTTGGTGGCCGGAATAAGCGACTATTTTGCCGCCGATGAGAGTTTGAAGAATGTTATAGTCATTGGCCCTTCGCGGAAGGGCGCCATGCTCGAAGGTAGCAAGGACTACGCCAAGGATTTCATGACACGCCACTCAATACCGACGGCGCGTTACCGCTCGTTCGACAAAACCACGATAGGAGAGGGGCTGACGTTCTTGCGCACTCTCAAAGCACCTTATGTCCTCAAAGCCGACGGACTGGCCGCAGGCAAGGGCGTCGTGATACTGCCCACCCTCGAAGAGGCCGAGCGCGAATTGGTCTGTATGCTTGATGGCGCAAAATTCGGAGAGGCGTCGTCCAAAGTGGTTATAGAAGAGTACCTGGATGGCATCGAGCTTTCGGTTTTTGTTCTCACCGATGGCAAGCACTATAAACTTCTGCCCAGTGCAAAGGACTATAAACGCATCGGCGACGGCGATACAGGTCTCAACACCGGTGGCATGGGTTCGGTAAGCCCTGTGCCGTTTGCCGACAAGGAGTTCATGGCAAAGGTCGAGACACGCATTGTGCAGCCCACTGTGCGCGGACTCGTCGAGGATGGCGTGGACTACAAAGGATTTATCTTTGTTGGCCTGATGAACTGTGGTGGCGACCCCTACGTGATAGAATACAACGTGCGCATGGGCGACCCCGAAACACAGAGTGTGTTTCCACGCTTGAAGAGCGATATGGTTGAAATCTTTGAAGCGGTGGGCAATGGCACGTTGAACCACGTAAGCCTTGATGTCAATCCGAGGACAGCTGCCAGCGTCGTGCTGACGGCAGGTGGCTATCCGGAGAAGTACTCTAAAGGCGATGAAATAACAGGTGTTGAAAAAGTTGGCGATGCCACGGTGTTCCATGCCGGAACAAGCGTTAAAGACGGCAGATTGGTCACATCGGGTGGCCGGGTATTGGCGGTCACGGCCATTGACGACACGCTGCCCGGAGCACTGCTCAAAGCATACCAAGAAGCGGAAAAAATCGATTTCAAGGCGAAATACAACCGCAAGGACATCGGACAGGATTTGTTGGTTTTTTGACAGACACGCATCGTGGGTGAAATTAAGCAGTTGGCATATCTTGGTTGGTGGTTTGCACGTGCAAGATTTTTAGGACGGCGGCAACCTTTGCAAACCGTGCTGTTCGTCACTGATGCGTGCAGCCTCTCGTGCCGCCATTGTGCAATCTACAATCATCGCTCCCCTGTCATGAAGAGTTACGCGCACATCGAAGAGGAGCTGCGTTACAGTTATGCTTTGGGCAGCAGGTTCGTGGACTTCGAGGGTGGCGAGCCGACCCTTTGGCACGAACAGGATAGAGATGTCAACGACCTTGTGAAACTGGCCAGGCAGATTGGGTTTTACTCCTGCACCGTGACAACCAATGCGCAGCAGCCGTTGAAAGGACTTGCGTGCGACAGTGTATGGGTGAGTTTGGACGGCGTGGGCGACGTGCATGACGACATTCGCGGCCATGGGGCTTTTTCGCGATTGGATAGGAATATTGCGCAGTCCGACCACAAGGCTTTGAGCGTCAATATGACTATCAATAATCGTAACTATGGCGATGTGGGCAATGTGGTGGAGTATGTCGAGTCCAACCCCAAGCTGCGACAGGTGTCGTTCAGCTTTCACACGCCATACGAGGGCACCGAAAGCCTCTTCCTCGACTGGACACAGCGAGCGGCTGTGACAGACAAGCTGATTGATATGAAAAAGAAAGGTGCCCCGATAATGAACAGCATATCAGGCCTGAAAAAACTGCGCGACAACAACTTTAAGAAACACTGCTGGGTGACGAACTTTATCCTGCACGACGGAACGCGTTTTGCTGAGTGCACCGGCAAGGCTGCCGGTGTGTGCGATTGCTGCGGTTTCGGCATGGCGGGCGAAATGAGTAGCGTGTTTGCTTTCAAGCCCGACACCCTTTTGGCAGGAATGAAACTCAGGATTCGCTAACAAGAAAACAGCAATGTTTGCATGGATTGAAAAACTTTTTGCCCGAAGAGACAGCGGGCACGCACACGAGGAGCCACAGATGGGATATATGGTCATAGGACTTGGTAACGTGGGGACGGAGTATGAAGGTACACGTCACAACTGTGGCTTCATGGTGGTTGATGCGGTGGCCGGGGATGCCGGTGTCAAATGGGAACTCTCGCGCCTGGCTATGACTGCCGAGATGCGGTTGCGTGGAAAACAGGTGTTGCTTGTGAAACCCACCACATACATGAACCTCAGCGGCAAGGCTGTGCGCTACTGGATGAACGAAACCAAGACCCCGCTGGAGAACATACTGGTGGTGGTGGATGATATCGCTTTGCCCTTAGGCGAACTGCGTATGAAAAAGCAAGGAAGCGCCGGCGGCCACAACGGGCTTGCCGACATAGAACAGCTGTTGGGCACCAATGCCTGGTGCCGCTTGCGTGTGGGTGTGGGAAACAATTTTTCGAGAGGTCGGCAGATAGACTATGTCCTCGGACGCTTCTCCGACGACGAGCTTTCGGTGCTCGAGCCCAAAATCGCCGAGGCGGTGGAAGTGGTGAAGGCTTTCGTTCTGCAAGGACCCGACCGGGCAATGAATATGTTTAACCACAGACCAAAAAGCAAACCCGACAATGCGTAGCTTGACAATCGATGTGGGCAACACGAGGACGAAAGTTGCTTTGTTCGTCGATGGCGTGATGCAGGGCTGTCGGGAGTATGACGGCTGCACGTTGCCGGCATTTGATTGTGCCATAGCGTCGGTTACCGGCAAACGACCAGACTGGTTGCCTCAGGGTTGTTTGGAACTTTCGGCCAGCCTCAACCTCCCCATAACTGTCGCTTACGCCACGCCGCAAACCCTTGGCCCCGACCGTGTGGCGGCAGCGTCGGCGGCATGGGACATGTTCCACAAGCCCGTGGTGGTCATCGACGCCGGTACTTGCATCACTGTCGATTATGTGGACCACGGCGGCATCTACCGTGGCGGAGCCATCCTTCCAGGATTGGAAATGAAATTTCGGGCGTTGCATAATTTTACAGCGCGTCTGCCGTTATTACATATCAGTAACGCTGTGTGTGATGCTGAACCAATAGGGAGAGACACCTGTGCATCGATTGTGTCGGGTGTTCTATGCGCCACGAGGTATGCCCTCAAGGGCTATGTCGGCGAGTTGTCGGAAAAGGCAGGGTGTAGTGTTGAAGTGGTGGTTACTGGTGGCGATGCTTGCCATCTGGTGGGTGAGTGGATTGTTGAACCCGACTTGGTCATGCGGGGGCTGGACAAAATTTTGATGATGAACAAACAATGAAATCGATGAAGAGACTACTGACCGTGATATGCGTGTGTTCCCTGTTGTGGGGTGCCACAGCTGTGGCGCAGGACGGCATAAGCTTACCCTTTTCGCAATACGGGATT
>ERZ842401.3423-NODE-3423-length-19756-cov-5.952642_pt1 | contig 19756 bp, 12 predicted proteins | sample MGYA00521270_ERZ842401 | MGnify/ENA primary metagenome ERZ842401 (study PRJEB31892, sample SAMEA3878208) | bioreactor metagenome | biome: Moose rumen | place: Sweden | collected 2011-10 | study: EMG produced TPA metagenomics assembly of the PRJEB12797 data set... | reverse complement strand
AGATAGATGGCCCCCGCCTGTGGTGGATTGACTTAGGCCCGAACCTGATGGCTGGTGCCGACGAGCAATGGGACATGATAGGCTACGACTGGGACATGGACGGCAAGGCCGAGATGCTGATGCGCGGTGCCGACAACATGATCATCCACACGGCTACCGGCAAGACCATCAACATTGGCAACATGACCACGGGCTTCGGCAGTTCGGAACGCCCGGAGTATATGGGTGTCGGCAATGAATACCTGCTCTACCTGAACGGTGAGACAGGCGAGCCCTACGGCTGGGACGGTTCCGACAACTGGACACCAGAGGCTTATCCGCTGCCAGAGTTTGAGGCTGACGAGACCTATGGCTCCTCCGACGTCTGGGGCGATCTGGGCCACCGCATGATGAAGCACTATTTTGGTGCACCCTATTTAGATGGCCGCCATCCCAGCATCTTCTTGGGGCGTGGCTGCTATACCCGCCACAAGGCATGTGCCTTGGACGTGGACCCTGCCACCCACAAACTGACTCAGCGCTGGCGCTGGAACTGCTATGATTCCCGCTCACCGTGGTATGGCAATGGATTCCATAACTTTGCCATTGCCGACGTTGACATGGACGGCCGCGATGAAATCGTCTATGGCTCCATGATACTTGACGACACGGGCTTCGGACTCTGCACCACAGGCCTTGGCCATGGCGATGCACAGCACTGCGGCGACTTGGACCCCTACCGCTGGGGATTGGAGCAGTTCACTTGTCAGGAGGGTTCGCAAGGCAACTCTTACTGGAATGCCACGACGGGCCAGCTCTACTATCGCAAGGCCGATGGTGGCGACGACGGCCGTGCCTTGGCCGGCAACTTCACCAACCTCTATTATGGCGGTCAGGGCCGTTCGGTATCGTCAGGCGTACTGGGCTTGTCAAGCGACAAGATTGTCAACACCAATGGCGATGCCATGTCGGGCAACTATGCCAACCTGAACAACCGCATCTACTGGGACGGTGACCTGTTGGACGAAATCTTCAACTCGAAGAATGGTGCCAACCGTCCCGGACACATCTTCAAGTGGGGTGGGCAGCAGATTGCCGCTTTCGACGGCATCAGCAACAACTGGACCAAGTGCAATCCCTCAGCACAGGGTGACATTTTGGGTGACTGGCGCGAGGAGCTGGTGCTCCGTTTGGCTGACAACTCGGCACTGCGCATCTACACCACCAACTATCCCACCGATTATGCCATCTACTCGCTGTGGCACGACCACCAGTATCGCAATGGCATGGCGTGGCAGTGCGTGGGCTACAACCAGCCGCCTCACACCAGCTTCTTCCTCGGCGAAGTGGAAGGCATCACGCAGGCTCCGCCTCCCCTCATGCTGGAAGGCCGCACAGAGGTGGCAAACGGTGGCACCATCCAGACCACGCAGGACCATCTGCTCGTGTCGGGCTATGAGGACAAGACCATCAACGTTGCAGAGGGTGCCAACCCCTATATCCTGACCATCAACGCACCGGCATGGGTGCAGGGTTCGGGCGACAAGCAGGCTACGGCTTCTACGCCGAAGTCTCCCGCGCGTACCTTAATTAATTATACTACCACGCTCACGGGCGGTGCCTTCAGCGGAGCCACCCGTCTGGTAAAGCAGGGCGAGGGCATCCTTGTGTTGCCCAATGTGGTGGAGAAGCACACAGGGGCCACCGACATCTGGAACGGCACACTGCAGTTTGACGGCACGCTGGAGAGCAGTCCGCTGTGGCTGAACCGCCACACCACGCTCATCAGCAATGGCGGCCAGTTCAAGGGCGGCATCAAGGCCGACTACAATGCCACCATCTATCCCGGCGGTCAGGACAATGTGGGCAGCATCACCACCTCCACCTTGCAGCTCGGCTTCGGCTCGCGCATCGTCATTGACATCAAGGGCGGTGTGGCAGATCAGGTGAATGCCAACACGCTGACCATCGATGCCCGCGACATTGAGTACGGTCCCAAATACAAGGCTCCCGTCTTGCAGTTCAACGTTGAGGGAGACCTGCCTGCCGGTCGCTATCCGCTGGGCAGCATAGCCGCTGTCGAGGGTAAGGGCACCGTGAATGACCTGATTCTCGAAGGACTGTCGGGGAAGCGCTACACCCTGGCTTTGGAGGAAGGCAAGCTGAACCTCGTGGTTGAAGACGTGCGTGAGGCAAATTCCGTGGTTTGGAACGGTACGGCTGACAACAACATCTGGGATTTGGCTGTCACCAAGAATTTCATGCTGAGCAATCAGACTGACTATTTCGTGACGGGCGACGGTGTCTTGTTCAACGACGAGGCCCAGTCTACCACGGTCACCGTCAAGGGTGCCGTTAAGCCGCAGAGCATGACCTTCAACAATGAAACGAAGAACTACATCCTGGAAGGCGACAGCATCTTGGGTGGTGGCCCGCTGATTAAGTATGGTGCCGGCACCCTGACCATCAACAATGAAAACCGCATTGGCACCACCACCATCAATGCTGGTAAGGTGTCTGTCAATTTGCTGGCCAACAAGACAGGACAGGCATACGGTGCCTTAGGCAACTACTTGCAGACCATCAATGTCTTGAATGGTTCCACACTGGCTGTCACGGGACTGGCCATCACGGACCAGCAGATTGTCATTAGCAGTGAGGGTAATCTGGAAGTACCGGCTGGTGCTTCGCTCACCTTGAACAAGGGTGTTCTTGTCACGGGCAGCGAGCCGGGCACACTCTATAAGCTTGGAAGTGGAACCCTCACCCTTGGCACACAAAACCAGATGACCAAGCTCGTTGTCAGTGCGGGCCGTGTCAACGCTACCTCTTTAAACAATGTAGACCAGCTGCCCACTACCGTAGAGTTTGGCACCAATGGTGTGCTGTGGGGGGCTAACATGGAGGACCTGCCAGGTATTACCAACACGACCAATTTCGTGGTGCCTGAAGACAAGACGGGTGAGTTCCGTGGTGCTTTCCGTGGTACCTATACAGGTAAGCTGACGGGTAGTGGAACCTTCAAGCCCGTCAGTGGCGGTGTCCGCTGCTATTGGGATGGAGACTGGAGCCAGTTTGAGGGCATCATAGAGCCGCAGGCCAGTGATGCCACCAACCGCCAGAACAAGAAGTCATATACGCCGACCTTCGACTTCCGTAATGCAAAGGGATTCCCCAAGGCAACGTTGCGCCTGCCAAGCGGATTCACCTTCAATACCACCAACAATATTGAGGTGGGGTCTGTAACTGGTTCTGGCGCTCTGGGTGGCTCTAAGACCTATACCATTGGCGGCAACGATCAGGACATCATGGTCACGTTCACCTCAAGTGCTCCTATCGTCAAGCGCGGAAAGGGTATCATGCGCATCAACACCACCGGAAAGCTCACTGGCGGTCTCACCGTCGAGGAGGGTGAGTTGCAGTTCTTCTGTTCGCAGACCACCCAGCTGATGGGCACCAGCGCATTGAATGTGCGTGGAACGGGTGTCGTGCGTGGCAGCGGTATGTTGGGTGCATTGACGGCACAGAGCGGCAGTACGGTTATCCCTTACTATGTTGACGAGGACTATGCTGAAGATAATGCACCAGCCATCATCAAGAGTTCGGCAGTCACTAACATACAGAAGGGGGCTACGCTGCAGATGGTCATTGCCGGTGCAAAGTCTTATTCGCAGCTGCAACCGCTCATGCTCACTATGAACGGTACACTGAAGGTCGTGCTTGATGGCTATACGCCGAAGTTGGGTGATGAGTTCACGCTGTGGACGGTGACTCGCACCTTCAGCGGAACGCCCACACTCGACTTGCCTGCATTGCCGGCCGGACTCTATTGGGACACGCGTGAGCTGAATGCTGCTAAGGGTGTGCTCAAGGTCTCAGACGATGCCTCACTGGGCATTGGACAGATCAGTGCTGATGCACTTGTGAGTTGCGAGGCTTACACTGTGGCTGGTGTGCAGCTGGGCACCTTTAAAGCCCGCCGCAGCGATATCACGGCACAGCTTCGCAAACTGGGTGTACAGTCTGGTACCTACGTCGTTCGCATGACGGCTGGCCGCAACTCGGCTACTGAAACGGTCATTATTCGTTAACTATTGGGTGGTGGAATGTGTGTAATTTACACGTTCCACCATTAAAAAACTGCATTTTTCTTTTGATTTTCCCAAAAAATCATTAACTTTGCAGCCGACTACTATATATTTGCAAATAATTATCTTTTAACTAAAACATTTTTATTATGAAAAAAAGACTACTCTTGCAGCTTCTTGCTGTGATGTTTGCCGTAGGCACTTATGCCAGCGACTACATCTACACCAGAACTGCTAAGTTCAAAATCACAGGCGACAACCTCGTGACGAACGGTTCGTTCAACGAGGGTGACGGTTGGGGTTCACAGTGGCTTAGCGAGACGAACACCAAGCCGGAGGGCACCGTTTGGGGTATTAACACCAATCTGGCCGGACCCAATGGTGAGAACACTGCCATCAGCTTGTCTGCCTCTACAGCAGAGGGAACTCTGCTGACTAACATGTGGACTGTTGAGGCTGGTAAGACCTATGCAGTCAGCTATTGGGTGAAAGCCCCGGCTGCTACGACATGCACCACCACAAGAGGCGGCTCAAACTACCTGCAGTTCATGCTGTCGGCAGACGGCAGCACTACCGACTCCATCAGCGTGTCAGACGCTGCTACCTTCCTGACGGAGTGGTCGCAGGTGACAACCACCTTCACCGTGGAGGATGCTACTAAAACTCTTCTGCTGCTCTACATTGGCAACATGATTAGCGGCACGGAGTTTACCAATTTTGCCATCTATCCCGTGGAGCAGGTGTATGACACCCGCAACATTGATCGGCTGCGCGAGTACATCGAGCGCCTTAGGGCTGATGAGAACCTGCCTGAGAGCAAGGATATCTTAGACGAGCAATTAGACGAAATTGACAATGCAATGTCCAACCCCGCTACTTTCGAGAGTGAGGATGCTATGGGTTCTCTGATAGAGAATGTGGAAGATGCTATTCAGGAGTTTATTGATGACAACTCTGGTGACACCCGTTCGGGCGACTGGTCTACACGTGGCAGTGCCGGATGGAACAAGCTGAACAATGCCACGGTCTCTGGCAGCTGGGCTACCATTGGCAGCCGCTGGGGATTCTCGCCCAACGATGAGTCGTTAGGACGTCCGGCTGAGGATGGCTATGTGCTGACAGGTGGTATTCAGAAAGGTATGGATCTGGGTGCCGTAGGCGTACAGGTGACACGTACAGATGGTATCCTGCCTGCTGGTAAGTATTTCTTCAGCATCGAGGCACAGGCTGTAGCCGTAGATGCCAAGAACTATGATGACAACTACAAGCCCTACAACTATGCGTCTGTCATCACGGGTCCGTCCATTTGGGTGGGCACTGACACGCTGGTTATGCGTCCAGCTAACGATGTAGAGTTGGCCAACACTGCCAGCAACAAGAAGTATGCAGAAAAGGCTGACACCCTGAGTGGCGACTACTGGAAGAAGTACTACTACATTGCCGAGATTACACAGGACACGCTGCTCAATGCTGGATTCCTGTTCCCAGCAGGTGCTGCAGGCACGGGTGGTGTGCGTAGTCTGCGCAACCCGCAGTTCCGTCTGATAGGAACTACCAGCGTACAGCTCTCTTACGACCTTGACATTCGTGACGTGAAGACACAGCAGGGTGAGCTGAAGGCACGCATAGAGGCATATCCCACTGATGTGGCAGAACTGCCTTGGGGCAAGGACTCGCTGGATATTGCTATTAAGAATGCTCAGGAGTTGCTGAACGCTACTTACGGCCAGTTTGTGGATGCTGACGGTAATGTGCTGATTGAGCCTACTCAGGCTAATGTGGCCTTGATGGAAGACCAGTACGATTTCGCTGGCAATGTGACCCAACAGGGTATTGTCAACCAGCTGAAAGCTCAGGTGACGGCTATGAACCGTGCCAAGAGTTGGATACAGAATCGTAACGCCATCCAGCAGACCATGAAGGATGTGCTGGCTGCTGCCAATGAGTCGAAGGATGCCGACAGCCACAAGGCTGCTACAGCTGCCACACGCTCTGCATTCGAATCTGCCATCAACGCCGGTCAGGCTTTGGTAGATGCTGTTGCCACTATTAACAGCATTGAGGGGACTAATGCGAAGTACGAGGAGTTTGAGGCTGCCATCCTGCAAGTCAAGATGAAGCGCCTTGACTTCGAGGTTACCGTAGCTACACGTGCTAATCCGGCTGAGATTTATCAGGTGCAGAATCCTTGCTTCGAGGCTTGGACTGGGAATAAGAACTACGGTTCTACCACTACAGAGAATGGCTGGAACTTTATCAAGCCTTCTGGCTCTGGTATCGACTACCTCAAGCTGACCGTTGACAATTCTGCCTTCGAGTCTGGCAAGGGTATTGGTGGCTGGCGTGGTTCTTCGGTAACGATGGATGCCAAGGTACAGCAGGCATTCACGCTGACTCATAAGGGACTTTATGAGTATCGTGCCAAGGCACAGGCTGCTGACGACTTGTTTGGCGATATGGCTGGTCACACAGAGATTCTCAACTTGAGAGTTCTTGTGTACAATGAGGAAGACGAAGAGTGGGACTACGAAGTGACTCCTATTGATACTATTTACAGCCCTGATGCACGCTTGTTCTTCGGCTACGACGGTCGTCCCGACTCAATCAGTATCTATAAGGGTATTGGCGTAGGCGGTAGCAATTCAACTGCAACCACCAATACTTGGTATGGCATCAACCAGCGCACTCCGTGGAGCTACTCTACTTTCTATCTGAAGACTAAAGACGAAGATGAGCCCGCAGAGATTGGTTTTGAGAATGTAGGTGGCGGCGCCATCAACGGTTGGGGCTTCGGTGACAGCCATGTCTACTATGTGGGCGATGTTGACGCATATCTGACTGCCTTGAAGGCTGACATTGCTGCTGACTCTGTAAAGGCCCGTGGCTATGCCAAGGAGCTGGAAGCTGCTGAGAATGCAGCCAGCGTACAGAAGCGCTCAAAGGCACAGAACTCGGCATGGTTCATTGTTGACAAGCTCGACCGCTTTATCAGGAATGGTCTGGAGTCTACTATCCAGGCTAAGATGACGGCTGCTGGTGTGACCAAGGCTGACGACCAGAAGGTGTTTACCATCAAGGAACTGCAAAATGCTTGGTTGAGCATCAACGAGATGGCTAATCTCATACAGCTGCGCACTACAGACCGTCTGAACGATACTGCTGGCATCAGCGAGATTTCTTCTGACAACAATACTGCTCCGAAGACAACTCGTGGCATCTTCACCATCTCTGGTGTCAAGGTGCAGGGCGACTTGAAGTCGCTGCCGCGCGGCCTCTACATCATCAATGGCAAGAAGTATGTCATCAAGTAACCCTTGATAACACTTCAATAACCTCAATTATTCGGGGGCAGGTGTCAAGCCTGCCCCCGAATTTGTTCACTCAGCAATAGAGCTTATAGCGGAAAATGAAGTCGGAATGTTTCTAATGGAGCACTTAATTGACAGTGGTCCGCAACGAATGGAAGATGCGGCATTTTAAGCGTTCTACTTCCTCTGGCGTCAGCAGGTCGCAGTCATCTAAGTGCAGCAAAATGTCGTAGGCTTTCAGGTAAGCAGAGCGGACGGAGGGGGCGGCTGTGAGATAGGATGTCCAATGGGAATCGTGGTCGGGTGCACAATCCATGACATAACGGATAAAATCATCATCACGCAGGAATTGGTCAACTCGTGTGTAAATAGCTCGCTTCATGTATCTCGTACCTACCTTATTTATATATAATAGAGACGAAACACTATGGCTGTTGTCATCAGCCATAGAACAGAAAATGCAATTACATGGCAGCTTCGCGCAGTTTCAGCATGCTGCGGTGCATGAGGTTGCGCACCGAATGGTAGTTCATGTGCATGATGTCGCAGATTTCCTCATACTTGCGCTCCTCAAGATAATAGAGCGTAATGGCCTGTCGCTGGCGGCGCGTCAGATTGCGCATCAAGTGGGCTACTTGGTTAGACTGTAGCTGTTCACGCTCCATGACAAGATAGTCGCGCTCTACATCCTCCGTAGCACGCCGATATTCGTAGGTCTCCACCTCGGTGTCTGTGGTAAAGGTCTGGCGGCGAAATTCGTCGAGCAGGCGGTTTTTCAAGGCTATCAGCAGGTATGACCCAATGTTTTTGATGGAATTTTCAGCACCACGCTTGGTATACACTTTCACAAAGACATCGTGAATACAGTCTTTCAGCAACTCTTGGTCCTGAGTTAGCTTCATACCATAGTTAAACAGCATTTGCACGTAGAGGTCATATAACTCTGCAAATGCGTGGTCGTTGCCTGCACAAAACTGGGCCACCAACTGTCTGGAACGTTCTTTGATATTGGTCGTTGCCATGGATCAAGGTCAGTAATTATTAAGTAGTAGTTTGTTTTCACCTACAAAGATATGGAAAAAACCTTGATTATGCGACAAAAAAAACGTTAAAAAAAAGGGGGGGAATGCTTTTAGGCTTATTTTCCCCCTTTTTGAGATTATTTTCTACTTATCCAGTAGATTCCCTTGCCGTCTATAACAGCCTGCCCTTTTGTCTCTTTCTGCTTCTTGAGCTCACCTGTTCGTGGATTGACTTGGTGAATGACATACTTGCTCTTGCCCAAGTCAAGGGTTAGTGCCTCGCTGTCATGCTCACGATAGACCAGCCAGCCACTATCTCCCTCCAAGAGATAGGAACCTGATTCTTGCCGAGGCTTCATCGAAGCTATGCTGTGCAGGAATGCCTCATCCCTCACGGGGATGGCAGCACACGACCCACCGGCCATCAAGGCTGCCCAGCACATTTCGGGATGTTTCTGTGCTGAGTAGATGACAGCCTTGTCCGGGTATTGACTACGGTACTCACTGACAGCCCTATAAACGTCCTCAAAGCGAGCTGAGCCTGTACGTATCTTACGCATATACTGACGCTGGGCCATGTTGACGCCACCGGGTGGGGCATACTCGCCCTTGCTGTGGTAGAACCATTGTTCAATGTCGATGATGTCGACGATTTTTGAGCGTTTGGGGTCTTTGAGTATGGCATCTTGGACGTCCTTGTTGACGGCCAAGTCCACCAAGACACGACCGTTCTCCTGTTCCCATTCTGCAATAACGTCAAGCCAGAACTGCACGAAATGCAAAGGACCTGTAAACTCCTCGCCAATGCTATGGATGACATTGGGCTGTCCCTTGAAAGCATCTAACGACTGGCGAATATATTGGCGGTGTAGCTGGCGCATGGTGGGATTCTGAATGTCATAGAACAAAGTAGCCACAAAGATGCGCTTGTCGCCAGTAAAATTCACCGGCTCACTGAACGGAGTGCCGTTCACGTTGTTAGCTGTGCGCCACGGACAGTCTACCCAGTGGGCACCAGCCTCCAAGATGTTGTGCTGGAAGTAGTGCTGGTTTTTCAGCAGGAGACCGATGGATTCGGACTTTTTTGCAAATTGTTGCAGACGCCAGAAGTACCAGCGATTGAGTTGTGTCAGGTCATACTTCGACATACCGTCCCAGGCTAACCCCGTAGGCGTATAGGTACGGGCAAAGGGCTGTTCATAGAACGGAGCCCACGCATCGCCATTCTTACGGCGGATGCGCTCGTGGTCATCGCGTCGGCGGTCTGTCCATAGACCATAGTTTTGGCTAAAGAGCAAGGTGTGCGAACGTTGCATCTCTGCTATCACGGAGTCTATGCGGTCTGTGCCGCCTGTTCCCTCTTGTCCCGGTACAAAGCGTGTCAGGGCGTATTTGGCTTTCGCCATGGCGGCATCGGTGGTTCGCCCATTCCACCAAGGCGTCTGACGCTTGCCACCCACCAGCAAGTTGCCGTCCTTGGTCAGCCAGCCATTGGTGATAGCGTAAGTGTTTGGATGAGAGATGCTGGCCCCATCAGGCAGGTTTGACCCTTTAGACAATTTAGATGTATACTCTCGAGAGCTATTATTTATAGGTGTAACATCGGCCGCCAATACGGCTGAATCAATCCATTGGCGCAATGTGACACGGGGCTGCAGGGCCTCCTCGGCTAATTGCATGGCCTCCTCGATAGTGGGTGAGCTGCTGGCATTGACAGGCCGCTCATAGATGCGACACTGTTGGCTCACGTCATGCCCTAACCGTTTTTCCAATTGTGCAGCAAAGAGTGAATAGGGTTTTACATGCTCGTTCATCTGTGTATAGTCACCATTGCCCTGTATCTGGCCCCAACAGCCGTGCGAGATGTTACGGTTCAGCGTGTCTGGCGAGTAGCAGAACAGGCCGGAGGCCGTTGACTGCCACATGGTGCTGTTGGCCGTACTCCAGCCTGCACCGAATTTCTCTAATTGCCAGTTATGGAACACGATGTCGTTGCCGTCTATGTTGACGATGTCAAACAGGATGCCAGGTGCCCATGATGAAATGGCACCACTGGGGCCCAGCGACTCATAGCTCTCGCACTGCACAAAGGCATTGGGTCCTGGTGCAGTGTGGCCAACGGCGAAGTCGTTGATGCCCTGTTCGGAATAACAACGCTGAAAAAGCACCATTTCACCGAGGGATAAGAATGTGCGACGACGGAAACCGCCTATCTCAGAAACGGGTTGCAGTGACTGGCAATCCTCAACCGTAATCTGGCGGGCCGACTTCTGCACCACCACGGCAGAACCAGCAAAATGGCGGAAGTTGACTATGCGCACCCAACAGTTCTCTGCATCGGCCACATAGACTCCGTCCCAGCAGTGGCTCTCGTCCTTAGGCTGTGTGCGATCATAGTCAGACTCCAAGGTCAGGTTCTCGACACCACAGTCACCAATCAGTCCCGGCTGTTCGTAGATGATGGCCTTGGCACCGCCCCATCGTGACTCAATGCTGCATGTCAAGGGTGCATCAAGGGTCAGCTGGCTGCCGTTTACGGCCGTTACCGTGCGATGCCACGTCACGTCAATGTCGCCAGGGTGCCATGCCCAATAGCCCATGCGCTTGCCACCGCCAAACGACTGGCAGTCGAGTGATTCTATCCACTCCTGTGTAGAAGGACGCCAGATGGCAAGGCGGGTGCCGGGTTTCATGTTGGGAGTTGTGCCTTGAACGGAACAAGCCAAAGCACCTGGCTTTGTGTCTGAGACAGAGAGTGTGTCACGGACGATAAGGCCCGGAACACCTTCTATATAAACCAGTGCGCCACGGTCATAGCCTGTCTTGCGCAATACCGTCTTGTCGCGTCCGCTGCCTCGCAGCACAACGCCACTGGTGCGCAGGCGCAATGGCTCGCTGAGCAGAAATGTGCCCTCGCCTAAAAGTACGGTTCCTCGCAGTCCCGTCTGCTTGTCGGGCTTCAGGCTACTGACATAGTCAATAGCAGCCTGAAGCAGTTGGGCATCATCCTGCCCTGTAGGTTGCACAAATGTGGAAACCCTTACCGATGGAATGGGCTGTTCTGAGCGCTGATATCCGCAATAGGAATAGTCCATCGGAACCTCTTGGGCCACTAAGGGAACTAAAGGTAAAAAAGTAAAAAGGTAAAAAGGCAGAAACCTTCTTACCATACTTTTCACCTGTTGCATCATGTCTGTCACCATCTTTACCTTTTTACTTTCTTGCCTTCTTATTTCTTCTCGGTGCGTTTCCGCCATGCTTCACGTTCTTTATTCAGGTCGTAGCCACGGGCGGAAAGCCAGTTGTTGGTGCGGCCGCGATACTTATCGAACCATGCATGTTTCTCTTTCGACGAGCCTGCATCCATGGCATATTCGCGCGCCTCTTTGAGCCAGCGCAGTACCTGAGCACGCTCCTCATCAGTGAGTGAGGGTATCATGTCGAGCTGTGCACCATAGTCACGTTTCAAGCGGCCAAAGGTCATGCCGTCCTTGACAGCTTCCACTTGTTCATCGGTCAGATAGGCAGCCAAGGCGGTCTGTAGCTCAAAGTGATGTTTGTAAAGCTCTGCATCACGTTTTTGCTCAGCATCACTGATGACATGCTGCTGCTCTGTGCCCTGCAAGTTGGCCTTGGCCCACTTCTTCGTATCGCCACAGGCATCGTGAATGCGGTTCAGCAGAAAGTAGCGGTTGGCTATGATATTGCGTACGGTCTCGGCCGTCTGTGCATCATTTATGCCCAATCCATCGACAATCTTCTGTGAGCGGCCCACAATGTTCTCTACATAGTTAGCCTCCAGTCCGTCGCTCTGTAAAGCAACGGACTGGGCGTAGGCAGTACGGGGTAGTTGTAGTAGGAGCAGCGATAATACCGCTGCATAGAAAACAGGCTTTTTCATGGTGTCACCTTTACATCAGTTTTCCTTTTTCGGCCAATGTGTCATAGTTGTTGTTCAGGTTGCGCCAGTCTACCTTGCCTGAAGTAGGGATAGCATTGATGTACTTCTCGATGTTGGTATAGCCGTCACCGTTGCAGTCCTTCACAGCGTCGCTGGCATCATTGGGGTTCAAGCCATTGGCCTTTTCCCATTCATCAGGCATTCCATCGCCATCAGTATCGACATAGGGCTCCCATGCCTTATACTCAGGATAGCCACCCATCTGGCGCGGGTCGGTGATGATGCCCTGCTTGTAGGAGTCCTGTGGCAGACGGCGGTATTTAAAGAAGCCCTGCTCGTTTTGCGACTTCTCGTGCAGTCCCCACATGTCGCCATAGGGATTTTGCGGCTGCTTGGTTTTCTTCTCTATCTTAGCAAGTTCCTTCTCGTAGTTCTCCACGTAATAAGCCTGACCTGTGCGCACCTCCTCACAAATGCGCTGGTCCACGATGTCACGGCAGGGTACGGTGGCACCGGCATTCTGCAGCACCCAGTCAAAAGCGCGCTCAGCACCCATGATGGTGATGGGAGCCATCTCAAACGGTTCGTCCGAGCGCATCAAGGCCAGTTCCGTTTCATCCATTTCACCGTCCTTGTCGGCTGTCTGTATGCCGCCATTCCAGTTGTCCTTCGTAATTTCTGGATAGCCCTCCATGATGTTGCCCACGGCATAGACGCGGCCAAACTGCTTATAGGGGAACAGACCCTGTGAACGGCTCTCCGACTTTACAATGCGATGGCCCACAGGACCGTCTTTCGGTGTCAAGGGACCTGGCTTGTAGTAGTTGTTGATGAAGTTCGACATGGTGCTGAACTCACCACCGTCAGCCGTGCGGTGCACCCAGTTATAGATGACGTTGTTGACATAGTTGAACACGCCGCCCCAGCCTATCGACGGGTTACGGCCCGTATTATCGGCCCAGAGGTTGCGCATGAAAGTGGTGTTTTCGCCACCGATGGTCGAACCAAAGGCATGGTTCCACGTGTCGAGCGCCTTGGCCGAGATGGTGTTCTGGATAGTGACGTTGACTGTCGGCTCTTTGCGGTTAGGCTTACCGTCGTGCATGTCGAACATGTGGCGGTAGAAAGAGATGTTCTCGTCCAGTCCCCACTCACATGAGCAGTGGTCAATCATGATGTTGCCCACGGGATTACCTCCGAAAGAGTCCTCACGGTTAGTGACCAGTGTTTCACCACGGCGGAATCGCATGTGACGTACAATGACGTCGTGGGTGTCCACCTGGAACGACTCACCGGCTATGATGACGCCATCGCCAGGAGCTGTCTGTCCGGCAATAGTAATATAAGGAGCGCGTACATAGACGGGCGACTTCAGGCGGATGATGCCTGAGACATTGAACACCACGATACGGGCACCACCCTGTTCACAAGCCCAACGGAACGAGCCGGGACCGTCGTCGTTCAAGTTAGTGACGGTAAGCACCTTGCCGCCACGTCCGCCAAAGGTGTACATACCACCACCCTCAGCACCGGGGAAAGCAGGAATCTTGGCCTGACGCAGGTCGTAGGGACGCGAGGCCCAGGGCACATAGGGGCGACCGGCCTTTGCCTCTGCCACTACGATGGGGAATGCCACTTCCCATGCCGAGTCAGCATGGGCCTTCCATTGTTTCTTCTGCTGCTCAATGAGTTCCTTGGCCTCATCGGTCAGCTGGGGGTACTGTGCACTGGCCGACAAAGCCATTGTCAGCGCAGCAGCCATAACTGTGATTCTTTTCATATTGCAATATGTTTGATTTTTGATTTGTACGCTATTCTTTATGACGAACCATCATCCGCATTGTCCCCACAGAGGCGTTACAAAATGCAAGACGGAGAGTCCGCGAATAATCTCCAGAAAACTGCCTGTTCTCTCCCCAGCCGTTAAAAAACAATAATAAGGTAGCAGGGGCGGGGAGAATCACGGAAATAATGAGTACTTTTGCAGACAATTATGAAAAGAATACTACTGCTTTGGCTGACGGCACTGCCTTTGATGCTGGCTGCCCAGGACACTACACAGGTGCTCAAGGGTCAGCAGTTGCAAGAGGTCATCGTCAACGCTAACACAGCACAGCGCCGTATCGGCTCGGTACAGATTGGTGCCGAGCAGATACAGGTTAAGGAGTTGACGCAGATGCCGTCACTCTTTGGCGAGGCCGACTTGATGCGCTCAATGCAGTTGCTGCCGGGCGTAAAGGCTGAGAGCGACGCATCGAGCAGTTTTCAGGTGCGTGGCGGCACGGCAGCCCAGAACACCATACTCTACGACGATGCCCCTGTTTACAACGTGGGACATCTGGCCGGACTGTTTTCCGCTTTCAACGACGATGCCTTGGCCACGGCTACACTCTACAAGGGACTTGTGCCTGCACAGTATGGTGGTGCCTCGTCAGCAGTGCTCGACATCATTGGACGCACTGGCGACCGCCATGCATGGCACGGCGGTGTCAGCGTTGGCCTGTTGTCGGCTAAGGTGTCTGCAGAAGGTCCCATCGTGAAGGACAAACTGGGGGTGTTATTCAATGCACGCCGCTCCTATGCCGACATGTTTTTGAAACTGAGCGATAAGTTCCGTGGAAACTCCCTCTACTTTTATGACACCAATCTGAAGCTGGACTACCAGCTCAATGAGCGTAACCAGTTCTACCTCTCATTCTTCGCCAGCCATGACAAAACGGCACTGGAAGACATGGTGGACATTCGTTGGACCAACGTAGCCGCCAGCCTCTCATGGGGGCACCAGCTGGGGCGGCAGTCAACTTCACAGACGACCCTGCTGACGTCTTCCTATAAAACTGACAATGGCATCAGCCTGTTAGGTACAGACATATCCTATCAGGGACACATACGCCATGTGGGGCTGCGCCAGAATTTCCGGCTGATGCTGGGACGCAGCGAACTGAACACAGGCCTGCAAACTATGCTGAGTGACGTGAAGTCGGCCGAATGGATTCGTGTTACTAATCATGAGAAAGAGCAGCGCAAGGCATGGGATAATGCAGCATGGGCGAACCTACAGGTTCACCTGTTGCCGCAACTCACCGTGTCTGGTGGTCTGCGCCTCTCAGCATTCTCGGCATTGGGCGGTCCCTTCTACTACGACATGGACGAACAAGGTAACATCACTTGGCTGCACCACCGCAAGGAGTATCGCCCAGTGAAGACACACGTGACACTGGAACCGCGCCTTAGCATGGTGTGGCAACCCACTGAACTGCTTAGCGTGAAAGCTGGCTACACGCGGTCGTCTCAGAACATTCATGCCCTGCGCAACCAGAACACCTCTACACCCTTCGACCGATATGCCATCAGTTCAAACCTCATCAAGCCGGAAGTGGCTGATCAAGTGAGCCTCGGTGTGTTTGCCATGACGCCCTCACAGCAATACGACTTCAGCGTGGAGGGTTACTACCGACATGTCAACAACGTGCTGGACTACCGTGACGGCATCAGCTTTGCCTCGGCCATCGAGTTGGAGCGGCTGGTGCTGGCAGGCGAGGGCCGAGGCTATGGTGTGGAGCTGTGTGCACGGCGTAACACCGGACGGCTGACAGGATGGCTCAGCTACACGTTGGCATGGTCGCAGACGCGCATCGATGGCATCAGCGGCGGACAATGGTATGATGCCAATAACGACCGCCGCCATGACATCAACCTGGTGGCCACCTATCGTCTGAACCCTGCTTGGACATTTAGCGCTGTCTGGGTCTACAATTCTGGACAGGCATTCACCGCACCCAGTGCGAAATACGAAATCATTGACAACTACATCTATTACTACGCTGAGCGCAACGGATACCGAGCCCCCGACTACCATCGGTTAGACATCAGTGCCACGTGGAGCAAGAAGATCTGTGGCGGGCGGCTCACCCGCGAGTGGGCCTTTGGCGTTTATAACCTCTATAACCGCTACAACCCTTTCCTCATTCGCTTTGAGGACAGCCAGAGCGGAAAGCGCACCAAGGCCACGCAATATAGCCTGTTCGGCATCGTACCCTCGGTGGCGTTCAGCATCAAATGGTAAGACTTCTACCCTCGACCGCAAAACACTCAAAATGAAATGAAGATACGCAAAACACTCAATATGGGAACTAACCTGCCTCTCCCCTCGTTCTTAAGGGGCTGGGGGTGGGTTCTTCTGCTGCCCTTCCTCCTCCTTTCCTGCGAAAAGGAAATCAACATAGACTACAATCAGGTTGGCTCACTCTATGTGGCAGAAGCCGAGTTGACGCAGAACGGTACAAAGGTGCGCGTCAGTACCACGCAGAACATGCATGACAACCAGCGATACTCGCATGTCATAGACAATGCCATTGTCGTGCTGTCATGGCAGGGTGAGGTGCTCGACACGTTGCAATACACCTCACAGGGACTCTACACTTCCGAGGTAGAGGGATTTGAGGGTGAGACTTACCAGCTTGACATTTATGTAGACGGTCAGCACTTCCAGTCTACCAGCACCATGCAGAAAGAGCCGCAAGTCAACTCCTTCCGCTTTGTGTGGAAGGATATCGTCACTGAGCGCATGCTCTTTGCCGACCTGCGCCTGCAAGATATTGAAGGCGAGAACAACTATTATTTTATGCACATCTACCGCAATAAAATCGGCTACCGATGGGCCGTTATGCGCGACGATAACAACCCAGGACAGGAGTTGCAACAGTTGTTCAACTGCACCACTGAGCGCAACATGAATAACAACGATGCCGACGCACTCTACGACGGCGACCAGATACACGTCGAAGTACGCTCCATAGACCGTCGCACCTACGACTATTTCTACTCTATGCAAGTAATGGACAATGCCGGCACCAATCCCATTGCCAACTTCACGGGCGGTTGTCTCGGCTACTTCTCTGCCTACTACGTGGTGTCCTTTGACACCGTGTTCTATCGTGATGAGGTAGAGGACGAATAATCATTTCTACACCCGCTCCAGCGTTACGATGGCTGTGATGTCTGCACCGTCCAGCGTGAACTTATATTCTGCCGTAATCAGATCATTAGAGAACGTCAAGATGCGCCACAGCATGTCGCGTGTCTCACTACTGCCGCCTACGGCACCCTCTATCCTGATGGCGGCACTGCCAGCCGTATAGGTACCCTCCAGCGAGCCGTCAGGATAATAGATAGACACGGTGCCGTCCTCGCGGAATGTCACATGGTCGTACTCAAAAGCAAGCCCTGTGTCCTCCTCGCTCTCCAGTGTGTAGGAAAATGCCCATGCCCCTGGTAGCACTGTCTGCACTACCGAGTCATCCCCATCATCTAATCGGTCACAGCCTGTCAGCAGGCCCAACAGCAGGGTAGCAATTAGTATCATCTGTTTCATGGGTGCAAATTTAGGTAAAAAAATCGACATGACAGTCCTGTCAGTGCGGAAAAATGAGGCATGGCCGTAAAAAAACCGAGGCGCAGAGCCTTTCCATCCCTGCGCTTCGGCCATATCTCTTATATATATAATAAGGTGTTACTTCTTCCACCAGCGGGGGTCACCCGTCTTGTACTGCACCTGCTGGCTACCTGTCGGCTTGAAGTTAGGCTCATCCGTATCCTCAGGAACAGCCACGAAAGCAGGCTCCGTGGTCAGGTCAATACCCTCAGTCTTGTTATAGTTGGCAGCATTGTCGAACTTTCCGTCTTTCACCCAAGTGTTCTGGTTGCAGACGAACGATTTCCAGTCTGCAGCACTCTTGGAATTCACGATGCGGCGCAGGATATCTTTGCAGCACTCGCTCCAGATGTTGTTCTCGATGTCAACATTCATCTTCTTGTACTGCTGGCTGATGCGGCCACCATTGTGCCACTGTGTGTTGATGAGCTTGTAGAAGGTGTTGTTCTTGTAGGTTACCGACCAAGAAGCATCCTCCACATTCTTCCAATCATCAGCCTCGAAAGCATTATCGGGCACCACACTGTTGTTATATTTCGTGAAGTAGGTGAAGTTCTTGTCACCTTTCTGCCACATGGTAGAGTTCTGGATGGTCAGATTCATGGCACCGCCGTAGTTCAGGTTGATGGCAGCCTGCTTCATGCTGCCGTTGATGTCAAACTCCACTTGGCAGTTGTCGATAGTAATGTTCTGGAACACATACTTCTTGTTGCCGTCCCACAACAGCGCTGTTTGCAAACCGGCAATCTGGACATTCTCCAGCACGACGGGCTCCTCCACAACGATGCTGCCCTTGGTGTTGGCCTCCAGCACGGGTTCTTCAGACATGCTAAACAGGGCTATCCCCTCCTGCACAGCATCAGTCTTGATAATGACGTTCTTCAGGGTGAAGCCATTGGTGAACGTAAAGTCACCCTTGGCATTGATGATGGCAGGCTGCTTGGCATCGCCAGCGATAACGAGCGTCTTGCCATCAGGCACCTCTATAGACTCCTCCATAAAAATCTCCACTCTGGGGGGCAACGTGATGCTGATTTCGTTATCCTTAGCCTTCTCGGCAGCCTGCTTGTAGATGTCGTTCAGGCTGTAGCCATTACGGATAACAATGTTCTCAGGGAAAATACTGTTGTCCTCCTTAGAGCATGAGGAGAAAGTCAGTGCCATAGCAGCACAGAGCATAAAAGCAATTTTCTTCATAATGATTTTTGTTTTTGTTTAATAATAGGTTATCTTATAGTATTGAGTTATCGCTTGTTGTAGATAAAGTCGAGACCCTGGGCACAATAGAAATCAAACTTGCCGTCGGAAGAAATCAGTGGAAGTTTTTCTGTTATGGCATGGGCAATTATCAGATGGTCTGTGGTGTCTGTATGCTTGGCCGCAAGATTCCAATGCAAATTCACGAATGTCTGGTAGTGCTCACGTTGCGGATAAAGAATCTCTATCCCAAACTGATTACGGACATAATCAAGCATCTGTGAAGGCGTCTTCCATTTGGTTTGCATTTTGGCATACTTGTACCATGCTGCAACAAGTTCACGAACACTTGTTGCACAGATATAAAGTTGATTGCCGTAATCGTTAACTATGGCATCCACATCATTACCAGTCTCACCTGTGTCGTTGATGAGGAAGAGTACGATACAAGTATCCAGAAGGTATCGCATGGCGTTTACAAGTTTGTAAACTCTGCAACAACCTTCATGAACTCAGCCTTTTCCTCAGGCTTCATGGGCTCCCACCCCTGTTGCTTGGCATACTCCCGAGCATTGGCAAGCCTGGAATACCTGCTGGCATTTGCAAACTGTGATGTTACTGTTGTATTCATCATCCAAATTCTTGTCCTTTAAAAGTCAGTGCAAATATACGATGAATAATTGGAATAACCAAATATTCGTAAGAAATTTCGAAGAAAAACACAAAATGGATGCCGACGGTGAGGTGAGTGAGAGTATGTTAATAGACTAACAGAGGGTGTGTCAAAATAGGCACATCCTCTTTTTATGTCTTCTTGTTAGCAGCCT